>JAEEGK010005779.1_pt1 | contig 29906 bp, 27 predicted proteins | sample 8958771 | NCBI WGS metagenome assembly JAEEGK01 (sample SAMN16246547, study PRJNA631951) | gut metagenome | biome: gut microbiome; feature: rumen; material: SC-attached | host: Bos | place: Iran: Karaj | collected 2018-10 | reverse complement strand
GACAATATTCCCGATGATTACGAGGGTGTAGATGCAGCTCCCGAGGCTGTAGAAAAGTTCCGCGAAGTTATCCTCGCCTCCAAGACCATCCTCTGGAACGGTCCCGTGGGCGTATTTGAGATGCCCAACTTTGCAAAGGGCACCAACGCAATCGCCCAGACCCTCAAAGAGGCTACCGATAAGGGTGCCTTCACTCTGGTAGGCGGCGGCGACAGCGTTGCAGCAGTCACCCAGATGGGCTATGCCGACAAGGTCAGCTACGTCTCCACCGGCGGCGGCGCAATGCTCGAATATCTGGAAGGCAAAGTCCTCCCCGGCATCGCAGCAATCCAGGGCTAGAAACAGTTAAGATTAACTATTTATCGGATATTCCCCCGGTGTGTGAGTTCCGCCACGCGCCGGGGGTTTTTCCTGTGTGCGCCTTGAAGGTACGGTAGAAAGATTTCTCGTTTGCAAATCCTGACTCGGCCGCAACATCGGGCAATGGCTTATCCGGATAGTCGCACAAAAGCCCCTGTGCGTAGCGGACACGGAATGTGGCCACATAATCGGGAAAAGACAAACCTGTTTCAGAATTGACGCATGCTGAGACATACGTCGTATTGGTGTTCAGCTCCCTGGCGACATCGGCAAGGCGCAGATCGGCCCGCTTGAAAAGCTGCCTGTCGCGCATCAGGGATTCAATACGCTGCGCCATTGTGAGCCGCTCTGCAGCAGGAGGTTCTTCCAATACCCTGCGGCGCCTGCGCCTGACTATTACAAACGCTGCAAATGCACCGATTATGATGATTCCTGCCAGAGTTGGCAGGAGAGCGCTGCGGCGGGGGACAGGATTGACAGAGAATATATACGTTGCCGCGTGCGGCTCATAGTTTGAGTCGCTTATCCCGCCTGCTATCACCATACGTCCGTCTGGCAGCAAACGGCTTGTCGGGAACTGCCCGACATCTTCCAAGGGCTCAGTGAAATACATTGCAAGCGGCGCCGGAGTCCCGCCAAGGGCTGCTTCATAATCCACCGCTGCCAGGTAAACTCTCCTTTCGTCATCAACCCCCAGAAGCCATGCCATCTGTTTTTGCCGATCAACCTGAAGATATCCGTTATACTCAATCTTGCCCCAGGGGCCCTTTGACGGAATCGGAGCATCAATCTCCAGCATAGAGAATGTCTCACCGCTCACCTTGAGTATTGCAGAGTGCTGTTCGAGACTGTCCTTGGCGTGTATCAGATAAGAGAAATGGCCGGTGGACATGTCACCGATAAACCCCTCACCGGCCACCGGGCCGTGATTGATAAATGAATAAGGGTGCCACTGCTTCAGCAACGGGACCTCCAGAGAATCCCCGTCCCAGCGTCGTACTATGCTGCAGTCTTTCAAATTATACTTTCCGTCGCGGCTACCAAAGACCAGAGCGTTGTCCACATCGCAGCGGAGTACGTACGGATATGAGAGGGTGTCTGACGATGGCTGTGATTCCCGGTCGTAATCGTCAAACACATATCGTTCCGTCGCATCGGCCACATACCAGTTTCCGCTGATAATTAGTTTGCCGCCCGAAAGTTCCACCGCAGTAGCGTGCGCCCGTTTGAAGTTCATTATCGGCTCCGGTGAGAATTTGCCGGTGGCGGGGTCGTAACTCTCCACACCCCATGTCTGCCCTATTCCAAAACTCTCTGAATACCCGCCGCCAATAACTATCCGGCCGTCCTTCATTGTAAGCGCGAAGGGGGTGTCGTGTGGGTAGAGCATCGGGGCGATAGTCCAGGCACCGGCACGCCAGATGTAAGCCTCCTGCACCGGAACAAAGCCGGTAGTATGTCCGCCCGCCACCATGAAACCATCGCCCAGCGGTAGCACTACGTGCCCGGTTAGTGGTTTTGGGAGGTTTGTCAGCCGCTCCACCGCCAGCGACTGGTAACGGACGCCGTCATGCTCCAAGACCTGTACCTCACCCTTGCCAGCGCAGGCTACGGCCAGCAAGCATATTATAGTGATGAGCCAGGTCTTCATAGATAACAAATATACGCATTTGCCCGTTACTTGTTCGGATTCTTGGGATCAAAGTGGTAGTGCTGGCCGGGTTCGCCGGGGAACCAGAAGCCATAGTCGTTAGTCCTGGTTGACACCCAAACATTACCGTTATATTCATAAACGTACTTGTATGGGAACGTTGCCTTACCTTGCTTTTTGGCCTGTTGCAGAAAATCCGAAAGAAGGCCTCCAATATAATTGCCACTCAGAAGGACACTTTTCAAAGCCGGTATGTTTGCAAAATTGAATTCTGCAGTCGATTTACACCATACATCAAGAACCTCCAATTTCTCCATATCAGCCACAGTGACCTGTGCCTCGGGATTGTAGGTATGAAGATATAAAACTTTAAGAGCCGGGCAATTGCGTACTATCATCTTATCCTCACACGCTATAGACAAATCATCGGAATCATTGATCCCTGATATCGATGGATTATTCAAGTAAATCCCCCCGAGTAGAGGGCAGTTCTCCAACGTAATATTACGAATTATAAGGCGCGACACCAGCTCACGCATAATTGCTCTCAACCTGCTACAGCCGGAGATGGTCAGGTTGGAGAAAATTGAATACTCTGTACGGATGGACAAATACTTGCAACAATCTGGAATCTTCAGGTCATAGGCCACTCCTGCGCCTATTTTAAGCTCGTTTACAAATACATTGGCCATCAGTTTGTCAAAACCATCCAGACGGCAGTTCGTAAAAGTGATTGACTCCAATGCCGGGCAGTTATCTAATGAGAGAGATTTGGGCAGGGTTTCGGGGATAGAGGCTATGTCTATGAATTCCGCCTGCTCTTTATCCAGCTCCCTGTAATTAATATAGGAACCCGTGTGTTGGATCTCTTTCAGCCGCGGACAATCATTGAGTTTAATGTTTCCCAGTTGGACTGCATTCCACTTGAACTCGTATATATTAGTTCCGCTCAAGTCTATGTCAGGGCAATTGTACGCCGAATAATCTGTTATTTGCGTATCGGGATTATAGTCACCCAAAACACTATAATAATTTAAACGCGGAGAGTGAATCGTCACCTTGTCTGTCGCGATTATCGATGCTATCATTTCCAATGACTTATCTTCAATCTCCAATTTCTTAACCTTGTAATACGGATACGCATGTGACGAAGAGAGATTCCACCTCATCATACCCTCAATACCGGCGCTGTGATCGGAGACAATGATATTCTTTGACTTCCACTCCTTGGGCAACTTAATGTCTACGGTGCAAATGCCTTCAGAATCATAATAAGCGGTCACATTCTTGTAATTGCGTATGTTATCAAAGTCCTTGTCCCAGTTGCAATCTTCCCAATCGCCATCGCGGCCGGCATAGATGTCACCAAGGATACCTTTCACGGCATTTTCTATCCTAGGGTCGAAGTACTCGATGATGCGGTCTGCGTGGACTGGTGCGGGTGACATCTCCAAATCGGCAGTATAGCCAAAGGCTCCGATTGTCATAAACGGCCCCTCCACATAATAGCGCTCTTTCGGATCCAGACCACGTACAAACGCCGTACAGTTGACCTCTTCGTCCTCTGCCGCGGGCTTCACCGGAATCTCGAACGGGCATTTCGCGAATACTTCGCCACCCGCATGGCCGTTCTTGTGCACAATCACGTACATATTGTCGTCGAACCACGCCTTGTTCTTGATGGTAGTGGTCACCATCGCCATATTGCCGGAGCTGGTCTTGATGTCCAGGTTCTCGCCCAGCTTGGGCATCAGGTATGTCTTGCCAAACGAGTAGCTCAAGCCTATGTTGTCCGGCAGCTCGAACTCCTTGTGCCAGGCGTAGGCCAGATCTGCAGAGCCTCCGAAGGCAAAGGAGCAAGACGGCTCGGTAAAGGCGTTGGAGAGCCAGTTGGCAGTGCGGCCTATGTTTGCCAGCGTCTCCATCGTAAACGGCAGGCTACCGGTGAAGGAGTATGCCAGGTGAGGGTCAAAATGAACGCTTAGGCCAAGCGCTCCGCCATATAAGCTTATACTTAGTCCGAGATTGGGGCCGAACTCCACACCGCCGGAGATGTTGCCCGTCACTGCAAACGGGTCCTTCTTGTCGGGAATCTCAGCCTCGCCAGCCTTGCAGTGCACGCCGCCCGCGCCATCGTAAAAAGTATATGCGTAGTATGCCTTCTGATAGTTCACAGAGAAGGTCAGGTTCACCTCTCCGCTGAGCTTGAGCACAAATGACACATATATCTCCGGAGTGATTATAACCGGGCCGATAGGGATTGCGCCCATTATCACTTTGAAGCGCTGGCTCTCCCATTTCTTCTCCGCGCCGTTCTTGATGGCCACGTCTGCCGACAGGCGCGCCGAGGTGTTTACCTTGGCCTTGGCGTAGGTGAGCTTACAGTCCACCACATCTGCTGCCAAATCCAAATTGAAGCTGACCTCTGCCGACGGGCTGATTTGGACATTGTCGCCAAAGCCTATCGAGAGGCCATTCAAGCCGCCGAATATCTCCGGGATGGAGATGCTGAAGCCCGCCTTGGTCTTCACAAAGTCTATCTCTTTGCCACTCTCGTCCAGCACCTTCTCTATATGGTCGCCTATAGACATCCCGTTCTGCTCTATGTGCAGAGTCTCGAATATCTCATCGATTGTTGCCAGTGTCGTGTTATAGTAGTAGCCGTCCCCTTCTGCCCTTACGCCGGTGACCTTCATTGCCCGGCCGCCCGGGAACTGCTCGCTGGCAGGGAACACGAACACGTCGCCGTTGCCGACGGCGGAGCTGCCCTGCGGGTCGGCAGGCAGCGCGAAACCGTTTCTGCTCAAGTTCTGCATCTTGGACTGCAGCGCCTCGGTCACATTGACTGTTTTGTCAGAGAACTTGTACTGGAAACCGTTCTTGTCTGAGTCTTCATTACCCAAAGATGCCCCGGAGCCGCCGCTCACGTCATCGCCGCCGCTGCCGCTGCCACCGTACATATCGTCCGTAACCGCTCCCTGGTGACTGCCCTGGACATCGCTGGTGACGTTGATGATGCATTCCGTACCTATCGTCCCATTGGCGGCGTAAGCCCGGATTACCTCATATCCGGGGCTAAGGCCCTTCACAACACCATCCTCGCTTACCGAAGCCACCCCACGGAATGACTGCCATATAAGGCTTTTGTCGGTGGCGTTCTCCGGCGTGAATATTACCACAAGCTGCAGTGTGCTACCTACAGATATCGTGTATTCCTGCTGCTCAAAATCGATGCGCTGGACCTCTATCACCTCCTCCGGCTCCTTCTCCTTGCCGGGCTGGGTGATGGTGATGGTTTTGGTCACATCTCCCGACTTGATGGTCACTGTGGTGGTACGGGATTCCTCACCTGGATTTGGATCGCAGGTAACGGTCAGCTCCACCTCCGCATCCGAACCTTTGCCGCTCGTCTGGCTAACGTGTACCCATCCTTCACCCGCAGTGGCGGTCCAGTCTTCGCTGCTGGTGAATTTCACCGTGCCTTCGGAGGCTCCGCCGGAGAGCTCTATCTTGGCAGCCCCGGAGATATTGATTTCCGGCTCGGGCTTGGGCTCCGGCTTCTTCTGGCAACTCGTTACAGCGGCGATACACAGCACCGCCGTCATCATCAACATTATGGTCTTTTTCATTATGATTTGTGGAATTGATTGTCGGTATACAACAAATTTAATCCACCGCCCAGCTCCACCCGGTTGCAAATCATAAAAACCGTAGTCGCAAATCTTTAAAAGTTGATGGTTTAGCCATGAGGTGACCACGTGAGGCCATTATGTCAATTTATTGCAGCATGCAAAGAAAAACCGGTTTCTGAGACACCCTCGACTTCGCTCGGGGTATGGGACAATGCTACTCGGGCCGCATTGTCTTTACATAATCGCAGGAGCGCTTGATACTCTCGTAGGGCTCGACACCCTTGGTGAAACCTTCCTGCTCAACTACCTGATACTTCATCCCGGCGAGGGAGGCATTCTTGTAGATTTCGGGGAAGTTCACGCAGTTGGTAGCCGGGTCGCCCACTTCGAGCTCGTCCTTGACGTGCCACATATAGAAGCGGCCGGGGTGAGCCTTGAACAGGTCCACGGGGTTCACGCCGCCGCGGGTAGCCCAGTAGAGGTCAAGCTGGAAGAAGACCTTGTCGGGATCGGTATTGGCCAGCATGTAGTCGTACCAGGTTATCTCGCTGCCGTCTTCCTGAGTGTACTTGAACCTGAACTCGTTGTCGTGGTTGTGGTAGCCGAACTTGAGGCCTGCGGCATTGCACATCTCGCCGACCTTGTTGAAAAGCTCGCAGTAGCGCGCAAGCGTCTGCAGCGAATCGGCAGCCATTCCGGGGGCCACAATCGTCTTGCAGCCGACGGCCTTGTGATGCTCAATGGCGCGCTGCCACCAGGCGATACACTCGTCCATAGGCGTGCGGTCTGGATTCGGGCCACCGGTGTGGGAAGAGAGCACCTGAAGGCCATTCTTCTCGCACAGAGCCTTGAAATCGGCGGGAGCCATTCCGTAGAACAGACCCGCCTCATTGTTGTAGTTGGCCATCTCCACAAAAGAGAAACCTGCCTTTGCAATGTTGGCCACACCCTCGTCCAGAGGGTCGAGATAGTCGCGCACGGAGTACATCTGTACCCCTATAAAATCGTTTGCGCCCTTCTGCTTGCAGCCGTAAGCTGCAAACAGAGAGAGCGTCAAAACGATTGCAGTGAAAATCCTTTTCACGGCAATTCAGGATTTAGAGTTCCTTAACCCTGAGATTACGATACCAAACGGTGTCGCCGTGATCCTGCAGGCCGATGTAACCTTCGTGGTTCTCGCCGCCGCAGTTGAGGATATACTGGTATGACTCAGGCATATTGGCCTCGGAGAACTTGCTGCCGTCCAGCATCTCTTTCCACTTGGGAGTCCACATGTGGTACTCGAGAACCTGCTCGCCGTTCTGGTAGTGAACCACAGTGCCTTCGTAAACCATAATCTTTGCGGTGTTCCACTCGCCTGCAGGTTTTGCATTCTGGGGAACAGCGGGGATCAGGTCATACAGAGAAGCGCTCTGGCGGTTGCCGTCCTTGCCAAGTTTTGCATCGGGGTGACGCACGTTGTCAAGAATCTGATACTCGGGGCAGGTCTGATAGATGCTCAGGCCGGGAACCTCCTGTGCCATATAGAAGACGCCGGAGTTTGCACCCTCGGAAACCTTCCATTCAAAAGTAAACTCGAAGTTCTTGAACTTCTTCTGTGCAAAGATGATGTCGCCACCGTCCACTGCACCGGCCTCGCCGCGGCCTGAGCCGTTGATTTTGATGCAACCGTCTTCGATGGTCCAGGCACCGGGAACGTGGTCGGTGTTGTAGCCGCGCCAGCCCTCGAAAGTGGAGCCGTCAAAGATAGCTGCGCCCTCTTCTTCTGCGGGCTTGTCAGCAGCTTTCTTCTTACCATTGTTCTTGCAGGCAGAAAGAGAAAGCACTGTGAGGCAGATAACTGCCAGTGTGAATATTTTCTTCATTGTTATTGGTTGTTTGTAATACTAGTTAGGCATATCAGGAAGAGCGTATCCCTCACGATAAGTGTGCTTGATAAGTTCTGCTGCAAATGCCTGTGCGTTGATGGGATCGGTGTACTTGTCCTCGAATGTCGGGTGACCGTCGTGAACACTGAAACCGTCCTTAACCTTGAACTGGATTGTCTCGTTGGGAGCAATGTTGGTGAACTTCATGTTCTTGCCATCCCATGCGAGCTCGCGGTTGAGACCCTGCAGACGAACTGCGAGGACACCCATAACCACCATCTCGTTCAAAGGGCCTGCAAACTGGAAATCAGATTTGCAAGGTACGCGGTTCTCCTTGGACTCCTTGCAGGCGCGGATGAAGTCTGCATGGTGATCCTGGTTCTCCACCTCGCGGGTAGTGCTTGCTGCGGGGATGGGCTTGCCGCTGAGCAGCCAGGGGTTCACACCGTAGCAACCGCAAACCAGCACGTCCTTGGTACCGTAGAAGATAGCTGCACCACCGCTCTGATTCATGTTCTTGCCGATAGGCCAGCCTTCAGGGAAGTCGGGCTTCAGGCCGCCGTCATACCATGTAACTTCGCACTCGGGCATAGCCACCTTGGGCATGTTGTCGCGGGCGGGGAAGCGGAATTTGACGATCTGTGCGTTGGGTGCGCAGTCTATCATCAGGTTTGTAGAGCTGCCCTGGCAAGCGATGGGGCTGCCGAGTTTGAGGGCGTCTACTACCGGCTGCAGGATATGGCAGGCCATATCACCGAGTGCACCTGTACCGAAGTCCCACCAGCCACGCCAGTTCCAGGGGTGATAGATGGAGTTGAAAGGACGATACTTGGCGGGGCCGATGAAGATATCCCAGTCGAGAGTGTCGGGGATGGGATCTACGCCTGCGGGAGTCTCCAGACCCTGGGGCCAGATCGGGCGGTCGGTGAAAGCGTCCACCTTGCGAACCTCACCGATGAGACCGCTCTGGATAGCCTCGATTACCTGACGGGTAGAGTTCAGGGATGCACCCTGGTTACCCATCTGGGTAGCTACGCCGTTGGCCTCAGCCAGCTTGGTGAGCAGACGGGTCTCGTAAACGGTGTGGGTAAGGGGTTTCTCGCAGTATACATGCTTGCCCATTGCAAGAGCCTGTGCTGCGATGCAGGCATGAGTGTGGTCTGCAGTACCTACTACAACAGCGTCAAACTCGTTGCCGATCTCGTCGAACATCTTGCGGTAGTCTTTGTACTTCTTGGCATTGGGGAAGCGGGACATTTCGCCGGCTGCATAGTTCCAGTCGCAGTCGCACAAAGCGACGATGTTCTGGGACTCCATACCGTTGATGTCAGCTGCACCACGGCCGCCGATACCTACGCCAACGATGTTGAGCTTGTCTGTAGCTGCTACCTTTTTAGCTTTTTTCTTGGGTTCAGCTGCAGTTGCGCTGGTGCTGAAGAACGGAGAAGCTACCATTGCTGCTCCTGCTGCCATCGCACTTGTTTGAAGGAATGACCTTCTTGACATGTTTTTGCTCATAGTGTTTTAATAATATGTTAGTTGGTTTTATTAAAGTCTCTTGACACGGACATTGCGGATCCACAGACGGTCGCCGTGACCCAGGAAGCCGATGTAGCCGCTCTTGCGCTGGAGGCCCGGGTGTTCGTTGCCGTCTATTGTACCGTTCTTGGTGGCCTCGGCGATGTCACCCTCGGTGACAACCTGGCCGTTGACGGTGACGCGGATGTAATTGCCCTTCATGTATATCTCCTCGCTGTTCCACTCGCCCACGGGTTTGAGGGCGTCGCGGTTCTTTGCGGGGATGATGCCGTACAGCGAGCCGTGGTACTGATAAGGTGCCAGCCAGCCCTTGTATATGTCGTTATAGTGGTCCAGAATCTGAACCTCATAGCCTACGTAAGCGCTGTCACCCTCGCCGGGAGAACGGACACCCACGCCGTTGTTGGCGCCGGGAGTGAGTTTGAACTCGAAACGGAAAATGAAATCGGCATACTCGTCGTTGGTGTAAAGGTCACCGATCCAGCTGCCGCCGCGGCTGCGGCTTTCGACAGCGATTTCGCCGTTCTTTACGTTATAGTCGACCTTGTTGCCGTGCCACTTGTGAAGGCTGGTGCCGTCGAAGAGCATCTCGAATCCCTCTGCCTTCTCATCTGCGCTAAGCTGAGTCGGCTCCTGGCTGGGAAGTTCGTGAATGTAGAGGTCGCGGTATGCGATACGGCTGCCGTGTGCCTGCAGCTCCAGATATTCCTCGGTAGGAATGGGGAGGCTGCGGTCCCAGTAGTTTTCAAGAACGATGTTGTCAACCACCAGCTTGCCGTTCAGGTAAACGGTTACGCGCTCGCCCTGCATCTTGATGTAGAAGCTGTTCCACTCGCCAACCGCATTGTCGGCAATTACCAGAGGAATGCGCTCGGTCTTCTGGTTGTTGTAGAGACCGCCGCTGCCGACCTGTGCACCTACCCATACGCGGGCGGTGTCCCAGATCTGAACCTGAGGGCAGGAACGCAGGTAGATGCCTGCATCACCCTCTTTCTGGCCGGGATAAATCTTCCAGTCGAGATACATCTCAAAATCTTTGTATTTCTTCTTGGTGCAGAGGTTGTCGTATGCGTGACCCACGAACTCGATGTTGCCGTTTGCTACAACCCAGTTCTCTGCCATCACCTTGTCGGCCTTTGCCTGTGCGGCAGCCAGCTGCTTGGCGGAGAGTTTTGCACGCAGGAACGGATCGCCCTCGCCATATTCGTTGGTGGGAATCATACCCTGCCAGCCGGTGAGGTCCTTGCCGTTGAACATCGATACATAACCGGGATCGTCGGTGGGAACGGCTGCCAGATAATTCTCTATACGCTGAAGGTCATAGGGGAAATCGCGGCCGGTGTCGACTTTCTTGATGCGGTGCATGACATCTACGATGGCGGGACCGAAATAGTTGGGGTTGCCGGTGGCAATCCTGCGGACTGCGTTGGCTGCCTCAACCTCGGTAGCCTTGTCATCCAGATATTTTGCTGCGAACATGATACCCTGGAAGGCACCTGTATCGCCTATACGCTCCAACAGTGCATTCTTCTGATCTGCGGTCGTTGCATATTCCATCGCAGCGCGATAGCGTAACAGCCTCTGGGCACCAGGTTCCTCAGCAAGCTCTACCTTCTCCAAATAAGAATCGAACGCCTTTTGAGCCAAGGCGGCGTTGGAGCTGTTCTTGGCAAAGATGTCGAGAGTCTGGGGCAGATTGGCCACTTCTATAATCATAGGCCAGTAGCGCGCAGCGTTTGCCGGCGTCACGATGCTCTTGCGATTTGTCAGCAGCTCATACTTTTCTGCATTGCTCTTGTCTTCCATTGCTGAGAGGATTGCCTTCTGCACTGCCTCGCAATCTGCGTCGGCGCAACTCTCCAGCAGGGAGTAAAGCGAAACGATATCTTCCGGCTCTGCAATACTGCCAAGAGCAGCGAAGGCTGCCTTGCTGACATCGGCATCGTTATTAAACAGCGCTTCATTGACAAGGCCCTTGTAATTGAGGGAACAACGCTGGCCAATCAGATTGAGGATAGACTGCTTGCCGGCAGCTCCTGCCTTTTCAAAGTAAGGAGTCACCGCGTCCGCAACCTTTCCGGGGAAGCATTTAAGGCATGCCTCTGCAAGTGAAGCATCCTCTGCGCTGCCGGTCACCATCTTTGCCAATACGGGGAGGACAGAAGCGTCTCCTGTCTTGGTCAATGCCCATGCAGCCTCTTTCTTGACGGCACTGCTGGCAGAGTTCAGATAGCCTTTGAAGGTGTCAATCAGGCCGCTGTCCTTCTGCTCACCAAGCCACCAGAGCAGGTCGGCTTTGGTGTCGTCACTCTTGAGAGAGGGGAGCAGCTTAACCACTGCACTCTTTGCGGCTGCGATATCACCTACTTTGTAGAGAGCCTCAAAAATGCTCTTCTTGTCACCACTCTTGACAATTTTTGCCAGCTGCTTGAGGTTTGTGGCAGGGGTTGTGCCGGGATCCAGTTCCGAAGTAGTGGTGACGTTCTTGCCGTCGTAGTTCTCTCCCAGGAACAGGAGCTGGCGGACAAAGAGCTGCTTGATGGTCTCGTCCTTGGTTTTGCCTGCATACTCCTTGAATGCAGCAACAACACCCTTGAGGGTATCGCCGCCCACCTCGGAAGCCTTGGTGGTGATGGCACTCAGGGCGAATTCTACGGGAACCATGGAATCGTCCTGCTTCTCCAGCATGTTGTAGAGCAGGTCCATACCCTCCTTGCCGGTGCCCAGGAGCTCATCTGCGAGCTCGTTGTAGAGCTTCATGTCCTTGGCGGGGAATTTGGCAAGGGCATCGCCCACTATGGTGTTGGCCTTACGCTGCGAAGGCTGCGCAAAAGCGCAGACCGATACGAAAAGCAGCGCGACTAATACTATACTTTTGAATATCTTTTTCATTGTTTACTCCTCCCGATAGTTTAAAGTTTCCAAGGTGCGCGCATCGGCTGGTAAACCAGACGGTTGGCAGCGTCGTCGTTGATGAACTCCTGCTTTTCGGAGTCGAAGTAGAGAGTGCGGCCAAGCTGCAATGCAACCGCGCCGATGTTGACCAGAGTACAGCTGCGGTGACCGTTGATCTCGTTGAGGGCGAATTTCTTGCGGGTGCGAACGCACTCCAGAAAATCGGTTTCCTGCGGCAGCGGATCGGGGAAGTCTGCAAGTTTGTCCTTCCAGCCGGGGATGTCGCAGATAAAGTTGTTGTATACGTTTCCGTTGGGACCCTGGATGTAAGGGGTCTTGGGATCGCCGAAATCCTCGCCCCAGAGAACGATCTGGCAGCCATCGGCATAGGTATACTTAATCTCGCGCCAGGTTCCGGCTGCGTCGTAGTGCTGCTGGGGAGCATCGATCTCAACCTTGACGGGGCTCTCGTCGTCCTTGCCAAGCAGATACTGAACGGGGTCGAGATAGTGCTGACCCATATCGCCCAGTCCGCCGGCATCGTAGTCCCAGTAACCGCGGAAGGTGTCGTGACAGCGGTGCTCGTTATACGGCTTGTAGGGTGCAGGACCGAGCCACATGTCATAGTCGAAGTACTCGGGAACAGGCTGGGGATCGAGATGTTCCTTGCCTACCCAGAAGAATTTCCAGTCGAAACCGGTATGTTTGGAAACGGTGACCTTAAGGGGCCATCCGAGAAGTCCGCTCTGGACAAGTTTCTTAAGGGGTGCCACCTCGGTGCCGAGTCCGTAGAAAGTATCCTCGAAACGGAACCAGGTGTTCAGGCGGAAGATAGTGTTGTAGCGCTTCATGGCCTCCACAACTCGCTTGCCCTCGCCGATGGTACGGGTCATGGGCTTCTCGCACCAGACATCCTTGCCGGCCTTGGCTGCCTCGATACTCATCAGGGCGTGCCAGTGAGGCGGAGTGCAGACGTGCACGATATCCACGTTGGGGTCGTGAACCAAATCCATCCAGTTGTGATAGAGAGCGCACTGTCCAAAGCCCGCTTCCTTTGCCATGTTGTCGCCGCGTTTCAGGCGGGTTTCATCCACGTCGCAAATAGCTACCAGACGGTCGGGCATGTGGAAGTGATGGCCACGGCCGATGCCGCCGAAGCCGATGATGCCCTTGGTGAGCTGGTCGCTGGGAGCGACGTAACCCTGACCGCCAAGCACGTGGCGCGGTAAAATCGTGAACGCAGCAGTGGCCGCTGCGCCCTTTAGAAACTGTCTTCTGCTTGTCATAATGCTTTTATTAATATTTGACTGATATACAGTGATTTAAATGATATTTCGGTAGGTTTCGCCGCAATATCAGTCAAAATTAAGCATTATTTATGAGAAAGGGAAGTAAAAAAGGGTAAAAAAGTGAACCGATTTACGACCGCTCCTGCTCGCGCCGCATATCCTTCTCCTTGATTGACTCGCGTTTGTCATATTCGCGCTTGCCGCGGGCCAGCGCGATGTCCAGTTTGGCATAGCCCCTCTCGCTTATGAAAAGCTTCACGGCAACTATAGTCATACCTTTTTCACGGGTCGCACGCAGCAGTTTGCGAAGCTCCCGCTTGGTCAGAAGCAACTTGCGGTCGCGTTTGGGATCGTGACGGTTGTAACTGCCCCACCAATACTCCGAAACATTCATGTTGCGGACGTACAGCTCGCCATTTATGAAGTAGCAGTAACTGTCCACCAAAGACGCCTTGCCGGCTCTGATGGATTTGATCTCGGTGCCGGAAAGCACGATGCCGGCGGTGTACCTCTCTATGAATTCATAGTCAAACGAGGCCCGCCTGTTCTTTATCTCTATCGTGCTTTTTGCCTTGGGCATGGCTATCTGGCGTTGGTTACTTCTACGTTTGTTATCAAAAGCCTGGAGAGTCCTTCTGATTCAAAATGCCGGAACACAACCCAGACATCTACTCCTTCGTAGAGATCGAGACTGTATTCATGATGCGTCAATTCCGTGGCGCTGGTGGTTACTTCTTCGCATAACAGGGCACTGGGGACAATGGGGTTGAAATCGCCGCGCTTTGCAACAAAAACCTGATACTTGTCGCCAAGGTAATCGGCATCACTGCCGCGGGAATCCCATTTGATGCTGAAACCCTTCCCCGGCAGGGTAAAACTTGGAGTGACCATAAGATTGTGGGGCTTCAGGCTCCTCTCCAGGTCATACTCGTAAGAACAGGAATATGCAAACGTTTCCTGTGTCTCGGGGTCCCGCCAGCATTTCCATCCGAAATCATCTCCATCGATATCCACGGAGAGCCATCCGCTGGGGAGTTTTTGCTCTACATACAGGTTATAAACGTCAAATTTCTCCTTTATATAATAAACTATTTCCGGCTCCTGCGTAATTGTTAGAACCAGATCCCGGTCCCCAGCTTTGATCACGACTTCTCCGGTACGGTAGGTATAAGCCTTGTTGGATGAAAGCACGAATACAAATTTCTGCCCTTCTCCTTCGGAGCCCTTCACAGTCTCAATCTCTATCCACTCCTCTGAACAGGCGGCTTTCCAGCTCCGGTTGCAATCCATCTCCAGACTGACCTTCTGGTGGTCGAACGTATAGAGCAGATTGGACGGATCTTTATTGACCAGTTCCAGAATGATATCGTCTCCCGATGGCTGGCATGCGCACAGTGACAATATCAGGCCAAATATCAGTGAGAAATATGCAAAACCTCTTTTCATCGTGTCTGAAATGCGTATTCAACGCAAATATAACAAATTTCCATACCTTTGTCTTATGTTCGACGAATACGATCTGGTATGTGTCCTTGGGCCGACCGCCAGCGGCAAGACCCGCTATGCGGTGGATCTTGCCCGCCGGATGGACGCCGAGATACTCTCTGCCGACTCTAGGCAGGTCTATCGCGGCATGGACATCGGTACCGGCAAGGACCTGAACGAATACGGCGATGTGCCATATCACCTTATCGACATCGTTGATGCCGGCCAGAAGTACGACATCTTCCGTTACCAGCGCGACTTTGAAAAGGCCTACCGGGACATCATCTCTCGCGGCAGGCGGGCCATACTCTGCGGCGGCAGCGGACTTTATATTGAAGCTGTCTGCTGCGGATACCATCTGCCCGACGTCCCCGCCAACCCAGAACTGAGGGCGGAGCTCGAAAAGTATGACGACGAGACGCTCATCGCCCGTCTGGCCAGCCTCAAACATCTTCACAACACCACCGACTACGACACCCGGCGCCGGCTTATCCGCGCCCTGGAAATTGCCATCTACGAGCAGGAGCACCCGGTTCAGCGGAGCGCCTTCCTGCCCAAGAACACAAAGTTCATAGGCATCAACGTCAGCCGCGAAGAGCGGCGGGAGCGGATTGAACGCCGCCTTAAAGCACGACTGGAAGGGGGAATGATAGACGAAATAAAAGGTCTCCTGGACCGCGGAATCGCGCCTGAAGACCTTATTTACTACGGGCTTGAATATAAATACGTAACCCGATATCTTATTGGCGAACTCTCCTATGAAGAGATGTTCAGCGGCCTGCTTACCGCCATCCGCCAGTTTGCCAAACGCCAGATGACGTGGTTCCGCGGAATGGAGCGCAGGGGAATCGAAATCGAATGGGTAGACCCTATACGGTCATAATCTCCTTCTCCTTGGCATCCAGAACTTCGTCCACCTTCTTCACAAACTTGTCGGTGAACTTCTGAACCTGATCCTCGTCGTCCTTCTCGACATCTTCGGGAAGGCCGTCTTTCTGAAGCTTCTTGAGAGATTCCATTGCCTCGCGGCGGGCGTTGCGGATGGCCACCTTGGCAATCTCGCCCTCGCCCTTGGCCTTCTTGACCAGCTCGCGGCGACGCTCCTCGGTGAGGGCGGGCACATTGATGCGGATCACCTCGCCGTTGTTCTGCGGGGTAAAGCCCAGGTTGGCATCCATAATGGCCTTCTCAATAGCGTGAATCATGCTCTTGTCCCAAGGCTGGATGAGCATTGTCTTGGCATCGGGAGTGGTGATGTTGGACATCTGCGGCAGCGGGGTGGCTGCGCCGTAGTAATTGACAATAACTGACGAGAAGACCTCGGGATTGGCCTTGCCTGCCCGGTAGGTCTTGAGTTCGTCCTGGAGATGCGTCACTGCATCTTCCATTTTAAGCTCGGCAAATTCGAGCACTTCTTTTGCTTTTTCAATCATATCGGTACTTTTTAATTATTCATTGCAAACCACCGTACCAAGGTTTTCGCCCGCCACAATCCTTTCCAATGTTCCCTCGGAGTTCATGTCGAACACCACGATGGGGATGTTGTTCTCGCGGCACAGCGTAAACGCGGTGGCGTCCATCACTTTCAAATTGTCTGCCAAAGCCTTGTCGAACGAGAGCCAACCGTATTTCTGCGCGTTGGGGTTCTTCATGGGGTCGCTGTCGTATACGCCGTCGACCTTGGTTCCCTTGAACAGCGCGTCGGCCCCTATTTCGCAGGCGCGGAGGGCTGCGGCGCTGTCGGTAGTGAAGAACGGGTTGCCGGTGCCGCCGCCAATTATGGCTACGCCGCCCGCCTCCATAAACTTAACCGCCTCGTCACGGACATAATACCTGGCCATCGGCTCCATCTTGGTGCTGGTGAAGACCTCCGCCGGAACACCGGCACTCTTGATGTAGAGCGACAGGCCGATGGAATTGATGACGGTGGCCAACATGCCCATGTGGTCACCGCGGACGCGCTCGAAACCGGCGCCCACGCCCTGCAGGCCGCGGAAAATATTGCCGCCGCCAACCACTATGGCCACCTGTGTGCCGGCCTTTGCCACCTTGGCGATCTGGCGCGCGAATGTGCCCATAACCGCCTCGTCAAGACCTTTTCCGGAAGCGCCTGCAAGCGCTTCGCCGCTGAGTTTGAGCAGTATCCTGTTATATTTCATATCTGCAAGTTTTCGTTTTTATCCTAACAAAAGTATTCAAAGATTATGTTATTTACAACTTTCGGGTTAACTTTGCATTCGCTTTAACGGAAAACAAAAGAATTACAAATCATACTATGGCAAAACTCTTCACCTCTTCTATCGGCAAAAAGCTCATCATGAGCGTCACCGGTTTGTTCATGATCCTCTTCCTGACTATGCACATGGTGCTCAACTTCACCAGCGTGTTCAGCGCAGAGACCTTCAAGGCAGTCTGCGACTTCATGGCACTGCCCATTGTGACCATCATGGTTCCGATACTTGCCGCCGGCTTCATTTTCCACATCCTGTATGCAATAATCCTTGAGATAGGCAACATCAAGGCTCGCGGCGGCGTCAAGAGATATGAAGTTTCCAACAAGGCTGCTACCGATTCCTGGGCAGCCAAGAACATGATTTGGCTGGGCCTCATCGTACTCTGCGGCCTGTGCCTCCACCTGACTCATTTCTGGGCTGACATGCAGCTGGCCGACCTCACAGGCGGTGAGGCTGCCGACCCCAACATGCTGCTGGGTCAGACATTCGGCTCCTGGGTTGTAACCATCATCTACCTGGTTTGGTTCTTCGCCATCTGGATGCACCTCACCCACGGTTTCTGGAGCGCATTCCAGACAATCGGCTGGAGCGGCCCGAAGTGGCTCAAGCGCACAAAGGTCATCGGCATCATCTACGCCACCCTTCTCATGGGCGGTTTTGCAGTGACCGCAATCGTAGCCTGCCTCAGGGCACATGGCATTATGTAAAGAGAAAATCCTCGATTATCGAGTCGCAGATAAAGTATTTGTCACGGGGGATACGGTAAGTGTCCCCCGTGTCTTGTAATATGCCGGGCTCTTTAATGAACTCCTTGGACACGCCGCGGGCGGTGCGCAGGCCCAGCATTACCCGTTCGTTGTAGATATCTGTTTCGGCGAGGGTTTCGCTGCCTCCAACGGGGTCCTGCCCGGCCTCCAAAGCAGCGCAATACTCATCTACAGACGATGGATTCCAATAACGGCGGTCACAGCCGTTGAACGAGTGCGCCGCAGGCCCCAGACCAAGATATGCCTCGCGCGTCCAGTAGGCGGAATTGTGGCGGCTGTGGCGACCGGGAAGGCAGAAGTTTGATATCTCGTATTGCTGATAGCCCGCAGCCTCCAGAGTGTCCTGCAGCATAGAATACTGACGGGCGCAGGTCTCATCGTCGGGCTCGGCGTATTCGCCGCGGGCGGCAATTTCTGCAAGGACGCTTTCGGGATCGATGCTCATCTGGTAGGCCGATATATGCTCCGGCCGCAACTCCACCGCCTGTCGCAGATTCTGCAGCCACTCTTTGTCAGAAAGGCCGGAAAAACCGAAAATCAGGTCGATGGAAATATTGTCGAAACCGGCGGTGCGCAGTTTTTCAAACGCCCTAAGGGCCGTAGCGGCATCGTGACGGCGGTTCATCCATTGAAGGTGACGGTCGCAGAACGACTGCACACCCATACTTACGCGATTCACCCCAGCCGCACTGAATGCCGGAAGCAAATCTTCGCGGGTGACGACATCCTCCGGATTTACCTCAACGGTGAACTCTTCCACCGCGGACAAATCAAAAACAGAGCGGAGGTCTCCGCAAATCTTTTCAAAAATATCTGCCGGAAGCAGCGACGGCGTTCCGCCGCCAAAGTACAAAGTCTTTACAGGGCCGCAGCCCTCCAGATACCCACGCCGCAGCTCCATTTCGCGCCGCAACGCATCGGCATATCTGGTAAACGGAGCGCCGACGGGGCAAGCCTCGGAATAGAATCCGCAATAGGTGCAGAATGATGCACAGAAAGGGATATGGAGATATATCCCCGCCAAAACTATCTCAGGATAAGGTCGGCGCTGCCCAGCTTACCGTCGGCGCCGTAGACATCCACGGAATATGTGCCCTTGGTGTAGCCCTGGCTGCCGTTGAAGTAGATGCTCATGTCGACCTCGCTGCCCTGATAGTCAACCTCGCGTGAAGCGCTGCAGATCATCTCCTCACCGCCGCTCTTGAACACTCGCTGGTCGGCCGACGTCATCACGATTCCGTCGGGGCCCTTGACGCGGATGTATATGCGACGGTAGCCCGTCTTGGCCAGGGCGTTCTCTACCAGGCAGAGGTCGGTACGGAGCTTGACTACGCGGCTGCTGCGGTCGGTGACATCGCCGCTGCCGTTGATGCCCACCAGGGTGATGCCGCGCGCCTTGAGCACGCTGCCTTTGGTAACCTGCTTCTCAAGATTGTCGGTGGTGGTGCGCAGTTCGTCGTATTTCTTGCGGCTGGCGTCTGCCTCCTTCTTGGCGTCGGATGCCTGTTGGCGCAAGGTAGTATTCAGGTTGTTCAGGGAGTCGATCTGAACAATGTAATGCTTCATTATGGAACGCATCGTACCCAGCTCGTTCTCGTATTTGCGGATCTGGGCGCGGTTGGTCGCCTCGGTCTTCTTCAGGCGCTCTATCATCTGGTCCACCTTCTCGCGCTCTACCGCCAGCGAGTCTGTGAGCAGGGTGCTGTGCGAGTAGAGGGAGTCGTAGTCGGTGCGAAGGGCCATCATCTGCTCGGTAAGGTCGGCCTTTTCTACCTTGAGCTGCTTGACAATCTTGCTGTTGTTGACCCAGATTATGCCCAGCGCTATAAGCAGTATGCCGGCCAGCATACCCAGAGCCACTATGATTTTGCGAAGTTTTTCCGCGGTTTCCATATCCGAATGATGCTATATTTGACACAAATTTAGTTAATTTTGTGAATGTACAACTCTTAAGCCACACGATTATGAAGTACCTGGTCCGTTCGTTAAAGTATCTTATATACTTCGTCGTTATCTTCTTCCTGTGCCTGGCGCTGGTGGTTCTTTTCTCCCGCCAGCACCCCACATCTTTGTCAGAGCTCTTCAAGGAGGGCTCACTGCTGCCCATCTGCCTGATATTCGTGGGCTTCGCCCTGCTCTATCCCGCCGTCGGCTACCGCAAGGCAAAACTTGTGCTGGACGGTGATTGGAAGGACTACCGCAATGCCGTTATGCAGACTATGGAGGGCGCCGGATACGTCCTCAAGAGCGAAGACGAAAAGACTATGGTGTTCCGCCACAGCCGTCCGCTGGTGCGCTTTACCCGTATGTGGGAAGACGCCGTAACCTTTGAGCTGCAGGACGACCCCACCCTGGTGAAGATTGACGGCCCCAGCCGCGACACCCTGCGTCTGGTGAGCAGCATCTACTACAACTACCGTATGGAACATCCCCAAAACGAGGAATAGTTATGAAAGTCGTTAGAGAATACGCCGAGGCTATGGCAGCCCGCATAGACCAGTCGCTGCTGGAGGCGGAGGGCATCTTAAGCGATGTGCTCAACGAGAACCTGCTGTATGCCAGCATCTTTCCCGGCAGCAACTACGACATCCAGCTGGTCGTCGCCGACGAAGACTACGACCGCGCCCTCAGCATCCTGAACGCTACTATTGTAGAAGAAACTCCGCAGGAATAGGGCAGAAAATGTCCGAAGCGACAGGGAGCAAGGCTTTTATGCGAGGCTTCTGCCCGATAACTCCTGGAGGATGCTGTCGGCGGCGGAGAGCTGGGCGTAGAAGTCTGCCCCGTATGCCGCAATGATGGGATCCTTGAGGAACTGATACACCTTGATCCCCTCTTTCTTCCCCTTCTCAAAAGCTCCGCTGCAAAGATTCCAGTGGTGCAGGTTCAGCGCTTTGGAGCCGTCGGAGAAAGTCACCTCACGAATCGGATACAATCTGCAGGAGATGGGCTTCACGAAAGCGCATTTGCCGTTGATGTGGGTGCGTTCCACTGCGCACAGGCAGTTGCCATTCTCGAAGAAAGAATAGGCACACGGACAGTCTGTGGTCTCGCAGACGGTCTTGTTGCCGGTTGCCTGCCGCTCCTGCTGGCTGATTTCCATCAGCGGCGTCACCATATCGCCATCGCGGTCAATCTCGAAGAAGCCCTTTGCATCCACCGCAGCACGGCCGGCGGCGGTAAGCAGCGGGCTGAATTCAGGCCAGGCCTGCTCCAACTGCTCAGCCTCACCTTCTGAGAGCGGCGCCCCGCTCTCCCCTATAACGCAGCATGTCCCCTTGCACTCCTCGTAATTACACGAAAAGTACTCGGTGAGAATCTCATCCGACACCAGTATGTCGTTAATGGCTATCATTTGAGACGGAATGCCAGATAGGTGATGGGCAGACCCTCTGCAAGGAACTTCTGCTCGTAGTAGGTCTTGACATTAAGGATATCGTCTTCTGTGACGCGGCCTGTGCCGTAGATATCGTTGTTGGCCTCGATTATCTCAAGGTTTTGCCCGCGCGCCACCTCCAGGGTGTATTCGTGCAGCAACTGGCTGTCGGTCTTGAGGTTGACGATACCGCCCGGCTTCAGGAAGGCGCGGTAGCGGTCCAGGAATACCGGCGATGTCAGGCGGCGGTTGGGGCTCTTGGGCTGCGGGTCAGCAAAGGTTATCCAGATTTCCGACACCTCGCCCGGAGCGAAGATCGATTTGATGAAGTCGATTCTGGTGCGCAGGAAGGCGACGTTGGGCAGGGCGTTCTCCGTGGCAAATTTGGCACCCTTCCAGAGCCGGGCACCCTTGATATCCACGCCAATGTAATTCACCTGCGGATTGCGCTGAGAGAGCGCTATCGTGTACTCTCCCTTGCCACATCCCAGCTCCAGCACTATAGGGTTGTCGTTATGGAATACCTCACTGTTCCAATGCCCCTTGAGCGGATGCTCGCCCTTGAGCATAACCTCGGTCGGAGGCTGAACCAGGCACTTGAATGTCTCGTTCTGGGCGAACTTGAAGAGTTTGTTCTTGCTCATTTCCGGTAGCCTTTATATGAAAAACCGATGGCCTTGATACGATCCAGGTCGGTTTCATCCTTGCAGGAAATAATAACGCGCCAGCGGCCTGGCAGCGAGTCGCATTCGATGCCGCGGCGCCAGCCCCACTGATTGTCCAGATTGCTGCCGCGTTTCTTGAAGAGAACGTTGGCCCCTTCGCCCAGCGACGACTTCTGACGTACGTTTGTAACTACCGGAAACGATACATCCTCGGTGAAAGTGGCAAAGGCAGGCGTTATAACATCGAAAGTCAGATTGACCGTCTCCTTGACCCAGTAGCGGTCGTCTAGCCTGCAAACCACGGAGGTGTTGTATATCATCCCGGAGTCCATAGGGAAGTCGAAACTGTATCCGGCACGCAATTCCTCCGGCGTCACATCCTGTTTCAGGGAAAACTCCTCGAATGGGTTGTCGCACGAAAATACCGCCAGGCAGATTACCAGCGCAGCGAAAAGATATTTAATTCTTCTTGTCATTGTTGCGCATCTTGCGGTTGTCACGGCCTTCCCGGTTATCACGATTATCCCGGTTGTCCTTGTTCTCGCGGTTGCCACTGTTATTGCGCTGGCGCTGGTCGTCGCCGGAGCGGCGGCGGTCACGGTTGCGGTTGCGATTATTCTTGCGGCCGGAGGAATCGAAGCGGGAGATGCTGTCGTCACCCACCGCTGTCACGAATTCGGGCGTGTCATCATTGCCCTTCGTTTTCTCTATCACGGGGTCGCCCTTCTTGCCGTGGCGGTTGAGCTCGCGGATCTGCATCACCTGCTCTGCCGACAGCGGGAACATATTGGTCATGTTGCTCTTGTCAAAGGAGAACCACATGGTTCCCATCAGCACGTCGGTCTTGACCAGATATGCCAGGCCGTCGCTGAAATCGAGCGGCTCGCGGGCATCCGGCAGGCTCTTGCGGGCATCGAGATATGTAGAGGCCTCGTAGTTGATGCAGCATTTGAGCTTGCTGCACTGACCAGCCAATTTCTGTGGATTGAGAGCCAGATCCTGGGCTCGCGCCGCCGCTGTAGTGATGGACTTGAAATCGGCCATGAACTTGGAGCAACACAGAGGACGGCCGCATACACCGATGCCGCCGATAAGGCCCGCCTCCTGACGCGCACCAATCTGCTTCATCTCTATTCGGATATGGAACTCCTCGGCAAAATCCTTGATCAGCTGGCGGAAGTCCACACGCTCGTCTGCAATGTAGTAGAATATCGCCTTGGTACCGTCGCCCTGGAACTCCACATCGCCTATTTTCATATCCAGACCGAGTCCGGCTGCAATCTGGCGGGCGCGGATCATGGTGCTCTGCTCGCGGGCAATCGCCTCCTGCCAGCGCTCAATGTCCAGCGCCTTGGCCTTGCGGTATATCTTCTTGAACTGATATGTCTCAGGGTTGATCTTGCGGCGGATCATCTGGCGCAGCACCACAGCCCCGCACAGGGTTACAATGCCCAAATCGTGGCCGTTTGTGGCCTCTACTATCACCAGGTCGCCCTCCTTGAGTTTCTGCCCCGAATCGTTGCGGAAAATGATTTTGCGGGTATTTTTGAACCGGACCTCGTACAGGTCGGAATATTTCTCCTGGTCGATGCCCTCCAGCCAGTTGTAGTCGGCCAGTTTGCAGCAGGCGGGGTCGTAGGCGACCTGCAGCACCCCGGCGTTGTCGCGCTCTACTACACAGCCGCGTGAGCAATCGTGTCTTTTATCGTCGTAGTCCATTCTAAACGTATAAATAAAATCTGTTGGCCAGGTCGGCAAAGATGAGCTTGGCCGACACATTGGCGTCTATCAGGCGCAGCGCGGCATCCAGCGCCGCCGCAGCCTTGTCGTAAAACGATTCCTTGATGCGGGGAATCAGCCGCCCTATGGAGTCTGTCTCCTGCGCGCTTGCAAAAGCTATGTTTTCGAGCCCTTTGGAGCACATGAACATCTTTCTGATGAAGCCCTCCGCTGTAACGCACCATTGCTTCTGGCGGTCCTTGCCAAGGCTGGACAGCGCCTCTGCCGTTTCCAGCACACCCGAAAGCGATTTATCAAGCGACGAGTCTATCATCGATATTACCATGTCTTCCAGCTGACCGCCGCCCTCGGCGTTTGCCACCGCCGCGAAGGCCCTGCCTACGCTGCCGGCAGCGACAGTCGCAAAGGTCATCGCTTCTTCCTTGGAAAGGCCCGACTTCTGCTCCAGGATGGCGGCCATTTCGCTGCGTTCCACCGGCTGCAGGCGGATTATCTGGCAGCGGGAAAGCACAGTGGTGAGCATTTTCTCCATCTTGTGCGTCACCAGTATGAAGAGCGTCCCTGCCGGCGGCTCTTCCAGCAGTTTGAGCAACTTGTTGGCCGCTTCCGTGGTCATCTTTTCCGGCTCCCAGATTATCTGAATCTTGTACTGCGATTCGTATGGCTGTAGAGAAAGGGTATTGGCTATGTCCTTGGCCTCGTTTACCGTGATTGCCCCCGCCTTGTTCTCGATTCCGATTGCGGAATAGAGGTCGTGGCTGTCAAAGTAGGGATTCTCCTGCACCAGCGCGGTCCAGTCACGCAGGAAGTAGCTGCTTATCGGCGCCTTCTTCTCCGAATCGGAAAGTTTTGGCGAAGCGCTGATGGGGAACGAGAAGTGCAGGTCGGGATAGGTCAGGTGAGCGTGACGGCGGCAAGAAGAGCACTCTCCGCAGCTGTCGCCGCCCGAAGGGTGTTCGCAGTTGAGATATTGCGACAGGGCGATGGCGAACGCCAGCGCGCCCATGCCCTCCTGTTCCACGAACAGAATGGCGTGGCCCAGACGGTTCTCATCTACCATCCTGGCCAGCCTGCCCTTGAGGGCGTCATTGCCGTATATCTCACTAAAACGCATAACTTACAAAGATACTATCATTTCGCATCTTTTGCAATCGAAAGAGAGTTTGAGACGGGTGCCTCCGTTGAGCAGATATATGGGCTCTTTGACCTTCTGCGCGGGATGAAGCCTGGGGCAGAGGCCCAGCTCGTATTTGACGCAGTAGCGGCTGCGCATCAGTTCCGCATCGGGCACCGGCTTCAGTTCGTATGCGTCGTCGACCTTTTTGAATCCCAGATCTGTCAGCACCTCGCGCGCAAGATGGTTGGCGCAATTGGCGTGATAATCTGCAATCTCACCGCCAAGGACGCTGGCCGGCGAGTCAAGATGCCCGATCAAGTCGGGCATGACGGGCTCTCCCCCACCGTCATTGCCGGGAAGAACCTCACCGTCATTGCCGGGGAAAACCCCACCGTCATTGCCGGCCTGACCGGCAATCTTCTGGAAGCAAGTGCCACCGCAACGTAGCGGCTGTCGATTGCAAAGTCTCTGTCGCTCCAGTTCTTCTGCGAGGTCGCGGCGGAGGGCGTTGAGGGCGGCGGCGGGATAGAACTTCACCGGCGACTGCTCTACAGCGGTGCATTTGAAGTCGAAATGTCCCGTGCGCTTGCCCATATTGCGCCTGATGTTTTCTACTGCTGCCTCCTGCTTCTCCGCATCGGGTGCGCCAGAGGGCAACAGCACGCCAGCCTTGAAGCCGTCGGCGTCTATGGCGGTGACTCCGCTCTGCCCGACTACGACCTCAACATCAATCTTGCGGCGCGGCATATTCGTCTCCAGTTCCTTCTCAAACTTGATATTGTAGTTGCGGTAGACGTAGTCGCCCGGCGCTATCGCCGATACGTCCTTTACCATCACGACATCGCCCTTGACCACATCCGCCCTCATTCCCAGCAAACCCCTGTCGCTCACGAATACCAGTCCGTCGCCGTTGGAAAGAGGTTGTTCCGCCACGACGACAACCCTTCGCCCGGAGCTATCGGCAAGAGCAAGTTTGTGAAGCCGAGATCTATCCTTCGCTTTATCGAGGCGGAGCACAACTTGCCCGCAGCGAGCGGAGGGAGACGAGTTCATAACAGTACCAACGTACTCCCCTATCGACTTTGTCCCCTCCGGCGAATTCCAGCGGGCACGCTTCCCGTCTATGAAAAAGTTGGTATACCCGCGGTTGAAAGTAGCTGACGGGTTGGGCGTAAAACCGCCCTCCAAAATGCCGGACGACGCATTGACATACTCCGGCCGGCGGGCGCAGATTTCATCTATCTTTCCGCGATAATGCCGGCAAAGATTCTTGACGTATGATTCATTCTTGAGCCGTCCCTCTACCTTGAAGGAGCAGATGCCGGCGTCGGCCAGCTCCTCAAGCCGGCCGTCCAGACAATAATCCTTTGGCGAAAGGATACCGGCGTCACGGCGCAGCACGTTGCCGTCTCCGTCAACAACGTCGTAAAGACTGCGGCAAGCCTGGATGCAGGCGCCACGGTTGGCGCTGCGGCCCGCCAGATACTGACTCAGATAGCAGTTGCCACTGTAGCTGACGCAGATGGCGCCGTGCACGAAAAACTCCAGTTCACAGCCGACAGCGGCGCGGATGGCGCGAATCTCATCCAAAGAAAGCTGCCGCTCCAGAATCAGCCGGGTAAAGCCCAGAGACTCCAGCATACGCGCTTGCTCCGGCGTTCTGATAGCGCACTGGGTGGAGGCGTGCAACTCGATAGGCGGCAGGTCCATACGGGTAATGCCGAGGTCCTGGACAATCAACGCGTCCACCCCGGCATCATACAGACCCCATATCATCTTCCGGACCGATTCGAGTTCGTTTTCAAAGACGATGGTGTTTACGGTGGCGTAGATTCTGGCAGAGAATTTATGTGCGTAGGCCGTCAGAGCCGCGATATCCTCTACGGGATTCCCCGCAGCGACGCGTGCTCCGAAGGAGGGGCCGGCGATATATACGGCATCGGCACCGCAGTCAATCGCCGCGATGCCGATGTCTTTGTTCTTCGCCGGAGCGAGAAGCTCTAGCTTTACTGGTTGCATTTAAGCTCTTCCTCTACCTTGAACTTGGCAACGGGGCCAAACTTAGGATCGCTGAGGATCTGTTTGTAGTAAGAGCAAGCTTTTGCGCGGTCCTTGCGACCCTCGTATGCGGTAGCCAGCTGATAGATGATCTGTGCGTTATCCTTTGCGTTGGGAGCAAGTGCCAGATAAGCCTCGAAAGCGCCGATAGCGGTATCGTACTGCTTGAGGTTGAGGGCGCTCACGCCGATCAACTTCTCTGCATTGGGAGAATCCATCGCCTGAGCCGATTTCTGAGCGTTATCCATGCAACCTCGGTTGTCCTTTGCCTTCTGGCAAGCGACTGCCTTCTTGAGGTAGCAGTTGGATATCTGCTTCATTGCGTCCTTTGCCTCTGCGGTGCCTTCGCCTGCAACCTCTGCTGCCTTGGTGAAGGTCTCGATAGCATCGTCAACGTCGCCGTTACCGACCTGTGAGTGACCCAGACGCATCATTGCCTTGGTATTCTCGGGATCAGCCTCTACAACTTCCTTGAAAGCTGCAGCTGCTTCTGCAAAGTTCTTTGCATTGAGCATTGCGCCGCCCTTTGCCATGAGCATCTTGGGGATCAGGCCCTCTGCACGCTCTACGGCGTCGGGATTGTTTTCATATTCAGTAGCGGTCTCGATCACCTTGCGGAAGTTTGCAAGGGCTGCGTCAAAATCGCTCTCTTCTGCAGCGGCTTCGCCGAGCTTCATGTAAATCTGCGGAATGATTCCCTGGCAGTCTCCGACTACATTGCTGGCCTCGTCTCCAAGAGATTTGGCCATCTCAAGGCATTCCAGGAATTTGGGAAGAGCGTCGGCAAGATTGCCTTCGTTCACCATAGTGCCGGCCTCGTTGTAGAGATTGACGGCAGTCTCGATGTCCTGTGCTTTTGCAAAGGTGAAAGTCGCCAGTGCGACAGCCAAAGTGATAATTATCTTTTTCATAATGTCAGGTAAAATGTTTTTCAAAGTGACATAATAGCACATAGCGTGCCAAGTGCAACAAAGGTATAAAAAATGTACGTTAGCACAAAACTTCTGCTACGCCTGTCTCAGACACAGACTGGCGGCCAGGCGACACAGCAGATCTTTGGCCGGGGAATCCTCAAAAACGGCGATTGAATCCACTGCGAGGGCGGTTTCACGCACGAGAATCTGCTGTGCGTATTCGATACCGCCGTTGTCCAGGACAAAGGGCAGCACGCCGTCGTACCGATCGGCCTCTATGTCGGCAACAACGGCCTCGCGAGATTCGGAACCGGCATTTTCAAAGGCGCCGATAAGCGGCAGGGTAATCTTGCGTTCGCGGATGTCCTGACCGGTCGGCTTGCCGATATCCAGCGAAGGTGAATAGTCCAGGATATCGTCGCGCATCTGGAAGGCATGCCCAAGATGAAGGGCGAAGGCGTCCACCGCCGACGTCGCCTGATCGGATGCCCCAACGCTGCGGGCGCCGCTTTTCATGGAAGCCCTGAACAAGGAAGATGTCTTGTGCGAAATGATATAGATGTAATCGTCGAAGGTGGTGTCGAGCGACGCCGCCTTCTCTATCTGGAACATCTCCCCCTCCGCCAGTTCGCCAAGACAGACAGTATAATACCGGAAAATTTCACTGTCCGCGGTGTCAAGGATGGCGGCTACGCCCCTCGAAAGCCAGAAATCGCCCACCAGCACCGCCGCATGTGGCGAGAGCATGGCGCTCACTGTAGGGAAACCGCGGCGGGTGTCGCTCATGTCGGCGACATCGTCGTGCATAAGGGTTGCTGTGTGAATCATCTCGGCGGCTACGGCGCTGCGGACGCTGGCCTCGTTGCAGGATCCGGAGCACAACTGTGCCGCCAGCAGGCATAGCATGGGGCGCAACTGCTTGCCGCTGCGCTCTGCCACATACCTGTTGACCTTGTTGAGAATGTCGATCCTGGAGTCCAGGAACTCCCCGAACATTTTCTCGAAAGCTGCCCAGTCCTTGCCGAGATATTCCTTTACCGCCGCAATCATCCTAGAAGATATACGCCAGTGATACCTGCAGGCAGCGGGCGTTCTTGCGTTTGATGCCGACCACTTCGTCCTGATAAGCCGTCAGATTGGCCACCGGGCCGAAATTCCAATTGTAATTGACGCTGATCTGGATGGAATTCAGAATGTCCAGGCCGCCGCCTACGCTGAGGCCGTATTCCAGACGATTGGCATCGGTGGTCACTGTGCCCAGGGCATGGCCGGCTGCGGTTTCGCTGGTATTGTTCATGAAGTCGTAGCCGATACAGGGCGCCACCTGAAGGAAGGGACGCATCACAATCAGGTCCAGACCCCACTGCACATTAAGCGGCATCTCCAGATAGCCCATGCTCCACCTGGTGGCATCATCCACGCGGGTACCACGTACGTTGTAGAGCAGTTCTGGTTGGAAGCGCAGGCCGCTCCATGTACCGGTGCGATAGCCGACTCCTACGTGATATCCTGTGAAGTTCTTGAAAATAGCGCCTCCCAGGACATCTTCAGAGATAACGGAAGCGACGTCGCGGTTCAGATCCATGTTTGAACTGGAAAGACCAGCTTTGACCAGGAACCCGCCGCGTGCCGATGCGGTAAGGCCAATCAGCAGCGTTGCCAGTACTACAAAAAACTTTTTCATGGTTAAAGAAGTGCGTTCAGTTTGTCTACCAGAGCGCTCTTTGGATTTGCACCTACAAGGCGGTCTACCATCTGTCCGTCTTTGAAGAACATGAAGGTGGGAATGTTGCGGATTCCGCACTGGGTTGCAAATTCCTCGGCTTCGTCCACGTCGCACTTTGCCACTACCACGCGGCCTTCATATTCGGCAGCGAGTTCGTCCACCACGGGAGCCATAGCCCTGCAGGGGCCGCACCATGTTGCCCAGAAATCTATCATGACGGGCTTGCCGCCTGCCAGGATATCAGAAAAGTTGGAATCGTTGATTACTTGTGCCATAATGATATCTGTTTTTAATTAATTACACTGTTTGTTCTATGTTCCACACAAAGGCGCGCACGCCGACCTCCTTGTTGCGCATGTCCAGCTTTCGGATGGTGAGCAGCAGCTCGTCCACCTTGTCGTCCTCTACAACGGTCATCACCGCCGAATTCATCTCGGGCCAGGCGTGGGTGCCGCGATGGGGCGCGCCGCCGTTGGTGCCGCGTCCCTGAACCTGCTCGAAAAAGGTAAAGCCGGCTATCTGGAGCTCGTCCAGCATATATTCCACACGGCCCGTATTGGCCTGATTGAACACTATAAAAACTGCTTTCA
>JAEEGK010005775.1_pt1 | contig 29916 bp, 30 predicted proteins | sample 8958771 | NCBI WGS metagenome assembly JAEEGK01 (sample SAMN16246547, study PRJNA631951) | gut metagenome | biome: gut microbiome; feature: rumen; material: SC-attached | host: Bos | place: Iran: Karaj | collected 2018-10 | reverse complement strand
AATGTAGCATATCTAGATAAGTTTAATGATACTTCAGTTGATTCACTTGCATTGTTTGATAAATTATATAACAGTATTTTTGACGATGACGAAAGAAAACAAATTATATATGAAATAACAACTACGGATGTAGAATGGTCAGTAAATATTAGAATTGGAGATGTTAATTTTCATTATGATTTTGATACAAAGTCCATAGAATATAATAGCTTATCTCATATAAGGAGGTAAACAAAACAATATGTATTATAAAAAAAATAAAAAGAAAATACGATGAAATAAATCAACAATTTAGTCTTATACTTTCCTAATATTTACGCAGTACAAGCTGCAATTAAGGCGAAGAAGAACTAATATATAATAATTAAAGACTGGGTAAAACTAGTCTTTTCTGTGGTATAATTGTGATATAATATTGATAAGTAGGTGATTTTTTTGAAGCAAGTTAATAAGGAATTAAAAAAATACATCGAAGATAATGTATTTCCTAAATATGATAAATACTTTGCACACGGAATGATACATATTAATGCGGTTATTGATAATATGATGATGTTAGCGGATTATTATAATTTAGATAAAAATATGGCATTTGTTATTGGTAGTTATCATGATGCTGGCTTAGGTGTTGATAGAGAAAATCATGAAAAGGAGTCTGGAAAATTATTATTAAATGATAAAAACTTAGAAAAATGGTTTACTCATGAAGAAATAATTATAATGAAAGAAGCCGTAGAAGATCATAGAGGTTCTAGGAAAACTAGACCAAGAAACTTTTATGGAGAATGTATTTCAGATTCAGATAGAGACTTTGATATATCAATATTAGCAAAGAGACAAATTAATACTACCTTAAAGTGTTATCCAGAAATAAAGACTTTTAAAGAACACTTTGAAAGATGTTATAATTATATTTGCGGTAGAATTAATGAAAAAGGTAAATTTAATCTTTGGACTAATAATCCTATCTTAGTTGAAAGAAGAGATAAGTTTCAAAAATATTATTTAAATAAAGACTATGCAAGAAAGATATATAAAGAAGAATGGGATAAAGCAAAAAAAGATGGAACAATGGAAAAAATATTAAATTACTATGAAGATTACTGATATCAGTAATTGATTAAATATGATATAACATTTGATAAATTAGCACATGATGTGTAGAATATATTACAAATTAAGTTTATTAATTGAAAATTACGGTGGAGGAGGTAGTTGTTTTGCTTTCTCCTTTTTTTGAAAGGGTGTGTGAATATGTGTAATGTTAGTATTAGATTATTAAAGGATATCGAAGAAGACTATAAACTGCTTGAAAAATGGTATCAAGAGGAAGAAATATATTCCAGTTTTGAACAAAGAAAATTAAATTATAAAGAAATAAAAGAAAAATATTATCCTAGAACATTAAAAACGGCAAAAATACCTGTTTATATGATTGAATATAAAAATAAACCAGTTGGAATTATTCAATATAAATTAGTAGAAGAAGAGGATAAAAAATTGTATAAATTAACAGGCAATAACATTTATGAAATTGATATATTTATTGGTGAATTAAAAGAACATAATAAGGGAATTGGAAGCAAAACAATAAATATATTGTCAAATTTATTAAAAAAAGAAAAAAATGCTGAGATATTAGTAATGTGTCCATTAAAAAATAATATAAAGGCTATCAATTGTTATAAAAAATGTGGCTTTTATATAAAAGACTACTTTGATACGAATGATACAATAGGAAAACCCCAAACATATGCTTTGATGGTGAAAGAATAATAAGATATTTTTATCAGGGTGAGGTGCAGTCATGCAAATAAAAAATTTAACTATGTCGTTTGGTACACAAGTACTGTTTGAAAATGTAAATTTAAATTGTGAGCAGAATAAAGTATATGGTGAAATTGATAAAGTTCAAAAACAATCGAAATATTAAGATATTATGAGCAAAATAAACAGTGACATTTACAGTGACATTTATGATATAATATATTTGGAAAGTGAGTGATAAAATGAATTTATTTGATAAAGTTAAACCAGTATTTAATATCGATGAAGAAATTAATGGATTATTAGTTGATATTGATTCAAAACTAAACAATATTAAAATAACAGATAAACAAAAAAGAAAATATATGGTTACAAAATCAAAAGTTAGATCAATTCATTCTTCACTTGCAATTGAAGCTAATTCGTTATCATTATTTGATGTAGAAAATATATTAGAACATAAACAAATAATTGGTAAAAGAGATGAAATACAAGAAGTTAAAAATGCAATAGAAGCATATGATAAAATAAATAATTATGATTATAAAAGTGAAAAAGATTTTATTGAAGTACATAACTTAATGATGAAATATTTTGACGAAGATAATGGGAGTTATAGGAATCATGGTGAAGGTGTAGAAAAAAATGGTAAAGTTATATATATGGCGCCTGAATCAGTATTAGTTCCATCATTAATGAAAAGCTTATTTGAATTTATAAATAATAGCGAAATGAATATTATTTTATTATCAGCAATATTTCATTATTACTTTGTAGCTATTCATCCTTTTTCTGATGGTAATGGAAGATTAGCAAGATATTGGGTAAGTTTAATGCTAATCAAATACAATAAGAATTTTGAGTTCATACCCATTGAAGAAGAAATGTATTTAAATCATGAAGAATATTATTCCTCTATTTCAGAGTGTCATAATAATGGTAATGCAAATGTATTTATCAAATTCTTATTAAAAACAATTAATTTATCATTGGATAAAGTTATTAGAAGTAGTAAATTTGTAATGAGAGATATTCAAAATAAAATTATTGAATTTATTATTAATGATAAATATATTACTCAAAACATAATAGCAGAAAAACTAAATGTTAATGTAAGAACAGTAAAAAGAAACTTTAAAATATTAATTGATAACAATATTATTGAAAGAGTAGGGTCAGATAAAAAAGGATACTGGGAAGTATTATAAAACTAAACTTTTCTTAATTCAAAATTAGATATTATGTCGCCTTCTTTTGAATAATACAGTACAAGCAATAATTCAAGTGGCAAGTAAAGATAAATATAAGATATTTAGTGAAAACTAAATCTTTTTTATGATATAATGTAAATAGGTAGGCTTTTGATATGAATAAAAGTGATTATTTCAAAGGAATTATAACAAAACAGGTTGTTAATAGTAAAAAAATTAATAATGGAAATATTATTAGAACACTAACAATATCTGATTTACATGGTTATACAAATGATTTTTCCAGGGCATCTAGACTAGCTCTAGCAATCAAAAGAGAAGAACCAGATATAGTATTTATTGCCGGTGATCTATATAATGGTGGAAATCCCTGGGATGGGGGAATAAAATTAGAACAATTTAAAAGTTTTATTCAGAATATTTCTGAAGTTGCTCCGGTATGTATAACGTGGGGGAATCATGATTTAAGGGGATTAAATTCCCAAAATATGGATATTCGATTAAAAAATTTACGATGTTTGGAAGATGCAAGACCAGGTGAAGTATTTCCATTATATAATGATAGGGTAATAGTAAAGGACATGGAAATTGTTGGATATGTTCCACGATTCGATTTAATGGAAGAACCCCATGGATTACAAACTCAACTTCATGGTGTAGCTCATGATGAATATATTCGTGATTATCACGAAGAGGGAGTTAAATTTGAAAATAAGCTGGGATTAGTTAATGTATGTTTAGTTCATAACCCACACTTAATAGCTGCATCTGAAAATGGTATTGGATTAGAGGACTTGTCAGTCTGTGATTTTTTTGTTACAGGTCACTTACATGATGGTTACAAACATTTATTAATACCTATTGATAAAGTTAAGAAATTTATTACTAATAAAGGATTAAAATCCTTAGAGTTTGATAAAGGGTTTACAGAACGAATGTCAGGTCATGTTGATAGAACTGGTAAATATATTAAAGGTTCGAAAAAACTATGGTTAGGTTCAACTAATTTGTGTCGGGGTATTGTATATATTGATGATGCTGCTCAACAAAAATATTTGCAAATGGCAGATGGTAATTTTTATAAAAATGAATCAGAGAGTATTAATGTGCAGTCGTGGCAACCAGTTTTAGAAGAAATGGCTAGACAAGAAATAATTAATAATAACCTGCATTTTATGCTTATATCTGAAGGGATAGCCCCAAGCTTTTTTCCAAGAGAAAAATTAGCCACTATGAACGTTGTTGACATAGAAAGTAAGTTAGTTAGAACCTATAAGCATAAATAGTAATTGATAATAAAATATGCAATAAAAAACTTTTTTGTAATTATATTTTAAAATATATTTAATAGTACCAGTATATATGATATAATTTTAGTGGGAGTGATAAAATGAAAAAAATATTAATTTCTTTATTAGCAATAATTATTATTTTTATGGTTACTGGTTGTGGTAATAAATCTAATATTGAGGAATCTCCAAAAGAGAATAACACGGTAACACCTGAAAAAAAGGATAATAACGAAAATATAAAACAACCTGAAACCCATGAAGATAAATATATTGAAGATGATGAAATAATTGATTTAGAAGATGATGACAATTATTATCCAAATGATGAATATGTTGTTGTAGAAAAAGTTATTAATTGCGATGGTTGCGTTTATGCATATTTTAGTGATGAAGGTGATGAAGCTAAAAAAATTGGATCAACTTTATCTCTAGATGAGTATACTACTGATATAAATAATCTAAAAACCGGAGGCAATAAACAAAGACATAATTTCTTTGGCCTTGTATTGTCAGGAAATACAATATCTAAGGCATATGCATGTATTTTAAAAGATAAAAATATTTATTGTATTCAAGGATCTGTTGATGGTACATATTTTACTAATAATATTGGTATTTTAAATCAAATATTTACTGCTAATCAATGTAGATATATTTCGGATGGACATACTTATACATGTACTGATGGTAGTTATAATGGTGATACTAAAACTAATGGTTATACATCTTTACATTATGAAACAAGTTGCACAATTTATGGTGCAGATGCTAAAACAGGTTCATTAATCTGTCATTAAAAAACAATTAGATAATTATAAAGTGATTTAGTTTTGATACTAAATTGCTTTTTTATGCTATAATTAAATTAATAAAAATGGAGGTAGATATGAGCAAATATAAACCATTATGGGAATATGTGAAAAAGAATAATAAAGATGAATATAAATTATCTTTTAATGAAATAAAAGAGATAGTTGGTTTTGAATTTGATCATGCATTTCTTACCTTTAAAAAAGAACTTATTGATTATGGTTATGAGTTTAAAAGGTTATCATTAAAGGAAAGATGGGTTATTATTAATAAAATAAAATGATATATTATAAAGATTGATGAAACTGATTATTATATGATATAATATACGTAGAGATATTAATTATGTAAGCATAATAATAGTAGAAGTGAGGAAGTAAAGATGTTTATAGTTAAAATTCATAAGTCTGTTTTATTGACGTATTTAGGGGTTGTATTTGGTTTGTTATCAGCGTATTTTGCTTTTACGAAAATGGCATTTTCAGAAATATCATATTTGAGATTTTCTTTGGTATTTTTAATGTTGTCAGGTATTTGTGATATGTTTGATGGGAAAGTTGCTAGAATGTGTAAAAGGACCAAAGAGGAAAAGGAATTTGGTATTCAAATTGATTCATTAGCTGATACAGTTAATTTTGTATTTTTACCTATTGTTATACTTTTATCTTTAGGATTTAATAGTGTCATTGAGTTAATTGTTTATATTTTATTTGTTTTATGTGGTATATCTAGATTAGGTTATTTTAATGTTCATGCTAGTTTAGATAATCCTGTTGCTTTTTATAACGGTTTACCTGTAACTGCAACTGCTATTACTTATCCAGTATTTGGCTTATTACATGGTCATATTCCTGAACCTACTTTTGAAATTATCTATGTTGGATTAACATTGCTTACTGCAATTTTATTTGTAGTTAGAATAAAAGTTCCTAAATTAAAAGGTTTAGCATATATTATTATTCCATTAATAGCAATTTTATTAGCAGTTTTATTAATGGTGATTAAATAATGATATATGATTTAAATAATGATAAATATATTGAGAAAAAGGAATCTAAATCATTAAGATTTTTATATAATACTTTTATAGGTCGAATAATACTTAAAATAGCTACAAAGAAATTTGTAGCTAATTTGGTTGCAAAATATATGAATTCTAAATTATCAATTCATAAGATAAAATCCTTTATTAAAAAGAATAATATTGATATGGAAGAGTATGAAGAAAAAAAATATAGATCTTTTAATGAATTCTTTATTAGAAATATTAAAAAAGGTAAGAGAAATATTAATGATGGAATAGTAGCAGTTAGTGATTCAAAATTATCAATATATAAAATTAATAAAGAATCAAGGTTTGAAATAAAGAATTCTATTTATACAGTTGAAGAATTAATTAGAGAGAAAAAAGAATATAAATATGCTTTAGTATTTAGATTATCTGCAGATGATTATCACCACTATATATTTCCTGATAATGGAAAAATAATTAGGAGTAAACATATTAATGGAATTTTACATACAGTTCAACCTATAGCTTTTAAAAAGTATAAAGTGTTTAGTGAAAATGATCGGGAGATTACTTTTTTGAAATGTGATAATCTTGGTGATGTATGTTTCATTGAAGTAGGGGCCATGATAATTGGTAAGATTGTTAATGAAGATAAAATGACCTTTAAAAAAGGGGAGGAAAAAGGACATTTTGAATTTGGGGGTTCTACTATTATTGTTTTATTAAACAAAAATATTAAATTTAATGATAAGATATTAGATAATTCTAAAAAGAATATTGAAACAATTGTAAAAATGGGAGAACAAATAGGAAAGTATTAATAATTAAAAGAAACACTTATCTAATAGTGTTTCTTTTTTACCATCGTTTTCCTGAATAACTAGAACCATTTCCCATGTTTTCATATGTTGTCATATCAGACTGTCTGTTTTCATTAGCTCTTTTGTTAATGTCATTTAGCTTCTCTTGAATATTAGTATCTTCGGGATCACTATTACCATTATTATCAGTTGGGGTTGGATTATTATTACTTGTTTTATTTAGATTTTTTTGTAATTCTTTAATTTCTTCCTCCAATTTTTCAGCTTCTTCACTATAACCACTATTATCTATTGGATTTGCACAGTTATTGTTATATAAATTATCTTTAGCACTTTCTAGTTGATTATATGCAGTTTTATAATCAAATGAATTATCTATTTCTTTAATCATTGCTAGGGCTAAATTAATTCTAACATCACATATTCTGTTTTGGGGTGGTTTTTTATCAATGGCTTTATTATATCTTTCTATTGCTTCAGTATACTTTTCTTTTCTATATAGTATATTACCATTGTTATAATAGACGATATAGGACTGATTATAATTTAAAGGATATAATAATTTTATAAGAATATCATTATATCTATCACTATTATAGTTCCAAATAATTATTTCATTTAAGAAGAATGTAAATATAAATTTTATTAAAATAATTCCTAAAATTATTACTAATAGTTTTAATATCTTTTTCATATTTTTTTCCTCCTAAATTTATTAAATTCAAGAGTAATTACTATTAATAGTGGTATTAATAAATAATAGTATGTATCCTCATATGTACTTTTATCACTTGATGCAATACCATTTTTTACAGTCTTTTCAATTTCTGATAGTTTATTATTTATATTACTTTGCTTTTCCATATGAATATAATCTATTTTTATATCATCTGCAATATTTTTTAGGTTCTTTTCATCTATTTTGGATATTGCTTTTTCATACTTATAATTTGATTCATCAATTATATATTCTTCATTATCACTCCATTTACTTTTGGTTTTCATGTATCCACCTTTAGTTGTTCCATAACCAAGTACAGCACCATTATTAATGTATTTTGCAATTTCCTTAAAACTTTTTAATGTTGATTCATCAGTTATTTCTCCATCACTTATAAAGAATAATATACGTATTCTATTATCTTTTTTTTCAGAAGATTTTAAAGAATTTATTATTTCATCATATGGTGTATTTAATGACGAACCTTTAGCATACAATTCTTCAATTGGGGTAATAATATCAATTGCTTCAGTAGTTATATTATAATCTTTAGTAAAAGGCGTAACTACTTTTGCTTTATTATTAAATGTAATTAGGGAAAATCTAGCACCATTTAATTTTTTTATAATATAATTACAATCTTTTTTAACTGCGGATAATCGAGTTTTGTTACCATCATAATCTTCAGCATTCATACTTATAGTATTATCTATAACAAATAATACGTCTAAGTTGTTAGACAAGATTATAGAATTATTTGAAGGTATCATTATTCTAAGATTAATTATGAATAGTAATACTATTATTATAATTTGATTAATATTTTTTTTGTTAAATAAGATTATATATATTATTAGTGATATACAAATTATTAGCATGATCCATATTGGAATTATTGGAAATAATTTCATGATGTCACCTTCTTACTAATAATTACAATCCCAATTACTGATACTATAAGAATAATAAATGGTATTTGAGGTATATCGATCTTTTTAGTTTCATATTGATTTTGTAATAATGTTTTAGATGTTGCTTCTATATCTTCAACAATACTATTTACTGTTGAATTTGAATGCTCATAGTATTTACCCCCAGTTGATTCTACAGCATTTTTTAATTCAATTCTATCTTGGCTACGCATTTCCTTGGTTCCAATTCCAAAAACTTTTATTCCCCTTGTTTTACTTATTTTTGCAGCTTTTTCTAAGGAAACTAGGGGAGTACCAGCTAGTTCATTATCGGTTGAAAAAATAATAATTCTTGTTCTATCTTCTTCTGGATTAGAAAAACTATAGGCACAAGATGCTAAACCATCTCCGATAAGTGAACTTCCTCTAGTATCATTATCCTCAAGTGTACCACTATTAATATAGTTTCTTATATAGAAGTACTCATTATCTAGGTAGGAATCAAAATTATAATCATTATTTGCAGCAATTGATTTTTTTACCATGTCTAATATTTCTTTAACATAATCATAATCATCAGTAAGTGGTACTAAAACTACAGAAGTTGTATTGAAAATTGATATTCCAAATCGTTCTCCGTGTAGTTTATCAATTGTTGTTTTTAAATTTTCTATTAATTCAGTATTTAGTTCATCAACTGATGCTGATGCATCCATACATAGAAAAATATCACGATTATATTGATCAATATTATTAGTATCAATTTTAGCTAGTCTAGATAATAGAATTGCTGCTGAAATTATTGCTAGAGAAAATAAACTAAATAATGTATATTTAATAATTCTAAATTCTTTTATCTTTTTTTTATAATAATCAGTATTTTTTATATAATGGGTATTGGCGATTTTAGAACCAGTTACAAATTTATTTTCTTTTTTCTTAACAAGGATAAAATAGCAAATAATCAAAAAAATAATGATAAATATTACAAGGGGATATCTTAATTCCATTTTTCAATCACCCCTTTTGTTTTATTTATTGAAGATATAATATTTCCTTTCGAAATAACCGAAAACTCTGGATCATAATATTCCGTAACTAAATCCGATAATATCGGCATATTAAGGGTATTAATTTCCTTTAAAGTATAATTTTGAACTTTTATATTAGTAGCTTCATAAATAAATGTTCTAATTAAATTACTTAAACTCTGATATGCTTTTCTACTAGATATTGAGTTATTATTTAAATTATTTTCTAATTCTTGAATTCTTAATAGATATCTTTGTTTAATATCTATTAACTCTTTATGATTTGGAATAACTACTTGTTTCTTTAATTCTATTTTGTTAATTAGTTTTAATATAATTATAATAATTATTATTAAAAATAATAAAACTATTATAGGTACAATAGAGTAGGAAAACATTGATTTTAATTCAGTTAGTACTTGCATATCTATGTTCCTCCAGCAGTTCAACTATTTTATAACTTATGTTGTGAGTTGAATTAATGCTTTTATAACTAATATTATTTTTCTTTAACTTGTTGGTATTCTTTTTGATTAAATCATTTTTTATTTGCATTTCTATTTCCATTAATTTTTTATCATTTAATAAAAATTCTGGTATATATTCTTTTTCATTAACATCATAGATATTACTTCCACTCATAGTATTATCATTAACACCTATAAATAATATATCATGCCTTTGATTAAGTTTTTTTAAGACATTTTCTTTTACTTGATCTATTCCACTCATATCTGTAATTACAAATATTATCATTCTTTTGGAAATGTTTTTAAAGGCATATTCTAATAATTCATTTATATCAATATCCCTCGTTGTAGCATATTTATCATAATCACAAAGATATTCTTCCAAATTATATAAGTTGTATTTAAATGGTTTACATTCGATTTTATTAGCATTAGCATAAATCATTCCCACATAATCATTATTTTTGATTGCAAGATAACCAATAGTTCCTGCAGCATATAATGCTACATCTTTTTTTCTTTCATGCGTATCAGTATCAGCATCCATCTTAATTCCTGTATCCATTATTAACATTATATTATGCTTTTTTTCTGCAATATATTGTTTAATTAAGATATTGCCACTTCTAGCAGAAGACTTCCAATCAATATCTTTAACATCATCGTTTATGACATATTCTCTTAGATTCTCAAAATTTAAACTTTTTCCTTTATAAACAGATTTATATGTTCCATCTAAAATATTAGTTGTTTTTTTACTAGTTTTTATAGATATATTAGCTTTTATTTTATTAATATAGTTTAATTTCATGGGGTAGGTACAGCTCCAAAAATTGCATCAATTATTTGCTCAACTGATACATTATCAGCAACAGCGGAGAAATTTAATGAGATTCTATGTCTTAATACGCAATAACGCAATTCCTTAATATCTTCTGGTATTACATGAGTTCTACCATTTATTAAAGCTAAAGCTTTAGCACATTGCATAAACGCTAATGAACCTCTAGTACTAGCACCTAGATTAACATATTCTGCTAAATTTTTATCAATATAATTTTGAGGATATCTTGTAGCAAAGATAACTTGTGATATATATTTTTTTATTGATTCATCTATATATACTTTTTCTGTTAACTTTTGAAGGTAGTTTAAATCTTCAAGTTTTAAGATAGCTTTTCCACTCTCAAATACTTTATTTTCAATTCTATTCATAATTTCCACTTCTTGCTCAGCAGTAGGGTAAGTAACTATTTCTTTTAATAAAAATCTATCTAATTGGGCTTCAGCTAGTAAATAAGTTCCTTCTTGTTCAATAGGATTTTGAGTAGCTATTACGATAAATACATCTGGCATATTATATATTTTACCATCAATTGTTACTTGTCTTTCTTGCATTGCTTCTAGGGTAGCACTTTGAGTTTTAGCACTTGAACGATTTATTTCATCAAGTAAAACAAAATTAGCATTTATTGGTCCAATTTTTGTTTCAAAACTATTATTTGAATAATTAAATATTTGTGTACCTACAATATCACTTGGTAGTAAATCCGGTGTGCATTGAATTCTTGAAAATTTACCATTAACGGCTTCAGTTAAAACTTTAGCTGAAGTAGTTTTAGCAAGCCCTGGTACGGATTCAAGTAATACGTGGCCATTAGCCATTAGAGCTACTAATAAAGCAATTTCAAGATTTGTTTGACCAACAATTCTTTTAGTGTAATATTCATTAATTGCCTTTATAATTTCATTACTATGATTTAATTCTTCTTGAGTAATAACTGATTTTCCCTCGTTATTCATTTTCATACCACCTTATCTTATATAATTTTAAACGATTTTTGATAAAATCTCAAGATGTATACAAATATTTATTAATTGTATATGAAATCATAAAAAAATATGATATAATCAATTAGAATAGAGGTGTGTTTGATGTACTGTAATAAGTGTGGAAATAAAGTCGATGATTCATCAACTTATTGTAATAAGTGCGGTAATTATATTAAAAGTAATAGTAATCCTGTTCAAACACCAATTAATAATATAGAACATAAAAAGAGTAATAAACTTCTTGCTATAGTTGTTGGGTCAATTGTTGGTTTATTAGTTGTTGTAGTATTTGTAATTATATATGGCCATAAAAATGGATACTTTTTTTCTGAAGAAGGTTATGATGGTAATGCTGGGAGAAATGTTGAACCTGGTGTATCTGAAAATAAAAACTTAAGTAGCACTGTTATAATAACCGACAATGTTTATTATGGTATGTCTATTTCTGGTGTAGAAGATGCAAATAATTTAATATCAAAAGATTCAACTGATCAAAAGGATAAATGTCCTAAAGAGATAATAAAAGTTGAAAATAATATTATTAATAAATATGGTATTACAGCTGTTAATTTGTGCGAAATGGATGTCAATTTTGCTAATGAACTTCAAAGCGTATTTGAAACTATTTATAATGAATTTCCTAGTGCCAGGGGACATTTAACCAATTTATCTTTGAAAAACACATCGATATTATCAGAAAATGGAGTTATTGCTCAATTTATGCCAATATTTCAATTTGCCACATCTAATACAGAATCTGAATATCCATATGTTTTAAAAACACAAGTCTTTTTAAGCAGTGCTTTTTTCTTAAATAAAGCTAAATTGGAAGCTAGTGTAAAGGATGGATCTTCATCAGGTCATTTCCCACCTAATGCAACTATATATTCTCCAGTAGCTCATGAACTTGGTCATTATCTATCATTTCTAGCGTTAATGAATAGTTATAATATCGATTCATTATTATTAATGGATGAAAATAATTATGATGCTATTTATAGTATTGCTAGTATTTTCGGTGATGACTCCTTTTCTCTTAGTATGCTTCAGGAAGCATATAATAATTATGTAAGAGATACTAATTCAAATGTTGATTTTGATGAGTGGCGTGGAACTATTTCTCAATATGCCTTGGCTAAGGATAATAATGGAGAGTACATTTATGATGAAACGGTTGCTGAGGCTTTCCATGATGTATATTTAAATAAGAGTAATGCCTGTGATGCTAGTAAATATATTATTACAGTACTAAAAAATAAGTTAGAAAGCTAGGTGAGTACTCATGAAAAAGAAACTATTATTAATTCTATTATTATTAATTGGTATTTCATCTGCATATGCTTTAACTAAAAGTTTTTCTATAGATACATCTAAATTTTCTATAAACGCTAATACCAAAAGTAGTGATATCACTAAAGAATTTAATAGTAATTATAAGTTAACATATAATGTTTCATCTATTAATGACGAATTAAAGGATGAAATAACATATCTTAGTAAAAAAGTAACATTTTTACTATTTGGAGAAAATAACATAATTAATGAAACTGCTTCAGAATATTATGAAAGACGGCATGATTATTTAGAATTAAGATATAATCCCGTTATTCCTAAAGATCCAAGTAATTACTTAGGACTAGATACTACTAGTGAAGAATATAAAGATGATGTGGTATCAGGATTATCAGTTCCTAGTATGTTTAACATTATTAATGAGTTAAATATTATGTATAATACTATTGGTTCTATAAGAGTAAGTGTTAATGATAATATGGTAATTAGTGTTGTTACTTTGCCTGATATTATAATGAAAAAAGAGGATTCTAATAATCCAATGAATTATACTAACATTAAGACTAATTTGATAATGTATTATTATTTCAAAAAATTAGATGATAATTATAAATTATATTATTTATTTGGAGAAACTACAGATTCATTAAGTGATTTTTTTGGTGATATTGAAAGTAAGGAAAGTACTAAAGCATTTTCAATATCTAATGTTTATGACACAGAATTAAAAAATATTTATGATTTTTCAAAATTAGACGCTTTAGATGATTCTGTTATTAACGAATTATATAGTAATAATTCTCAAAATTCATTAATAATGAATGCCTATTATGGTACTAACTTAGTTGCTAGTTCTAATGGTTTTATCATTTCTGATGGTTTAGTTGTTACAACCTGGAGTTTTATGAAAAAAGCGTTGCTTGACGCTCAATATTTTGTAGTTAAGAATAATAATGGTAATTATTATGAAATAGATGGCATAGTAACTGCTAATCCCGAAAATGATATGGTAATCATTAAATTGAAGGAAAAAGTACCAACTACAATTCGGATTGGAAATGTTGATGATATGCAAGTAAATGATCCTGTAATAACTATTAGTAGTAATAGTGGAGTAGGATTATCGGTTAGGAAGGGTATTATTACTTCTAAGGATGGGTATATTCAAAGTACTATACCTTTACAAGAATCTGATGCTGGAAGTCCTTTATATAATAAAGATGGATTAGTAATTGGAATGAATACTTCTAAATCTATTAATTCAAGTTTGTCAATGGCCATTGAAGCCAAAGCATTAAATGAAATTAAAGATAAGTTTGATAATAATAATTTTGATAATATAGATTTTGTTTCATTTGATGAGCTAAAAGAAAAGTATTATTATTTTAATTATGGTGATGAAAATATAATTAATTCTATACCAAAATCCAAATGGAAAGAATTCAAAAAAATAGGGGACATTGAGAATAAGATTAGTATGAAGCTTATAAAGGCTAGTTATGATAATAATGTTGTTAGTTTAAGGTATCGTAATGAAATAACTGATTTTTTAAGTGGAATGCAACTAGCTGCTTCATTTAAGGAAGAATTAAAAAGTACTGGTTTTGAACAAACATTGGATACCAGTACAAAATGTATTTATACTAATGCTAAATATAAAGTAATTATTATGGATGAATTTGATTACTTGATAGTAGTGATGGTGAAATTATGAAGAAGATAATTAATATATTAAAACAATATTATTTCTCATTTTTAATAGCTATATTTGTATCTGTTTTGGGATTAGTAATTGTTATTAAACTAGCCGATAAAACTATTAGTATTAAAACATTCACTAATGATTATTATTCATTTGATTTCGATAGTAATTGGGATATTAATATTATTTCTAAAAAGAAAGTAGAGCTAAATAATACTAAAAAGGGTAAACTAATTATTGAATTATCAGAAATGGAAGATGAATATAAATATTCCAAAATATCAGAATTTGTTGATGAAATTTTATACGATATTCATGATCAAAATAAAGAGTATAATTTAATATCTCAAAAAGAAGATAAAATAACTAAATTTGGTTATGACGGATATAAATTGTTATATGAAAGTGATAATACTCAAGTTATGGTTGTAGTAGCTAAAAGCGGGGATAAACTAATATTATTTGATTATGAAGCTGATAATAAGTATTTTGACATTTTATTAGATAGCGTTCAAACAATTATTAATGGTTTTGAATTAAAGCATAATACTTTTGATTTAAGTTATAAGATATCTGTTAATACAGAGGATATATCCTATTCTAAAAATGATGATTTAGTATATAAGATTAAATCATTAAAGAATTATGAAATAGCTAATTCAAATTATTATGTTAATTATTCAATACCAGATATATTTAAAACCACTTCTTTTGATTCTAAATTAGGTATATTTAACTATCAAGATGGTAATGGTAGAATTTCATTAGTTGTTAACGTTTATAATTATAATATTTATGATTATATTGATGCTTCAAAAGATTATGGTAACGTTTATTCTGAATATACATATGTTAAACAAAATCAAGATAAATATCAAAATATCATAGATGGTATTAGTGAATATAATATCGGAGATTATAAGGGATTTATTTATAAAATAAGTTATACATCTACTGGATATATTACAAATGAAATAGATGCATATGTAATTATTATTGAACTTAATAAGAACCATATATTGAGTATAAAGATTGAGGGAGATAATATTAAAATTCCTAAAGAATTGTTGAATAGTATAAGAATTAGCGCTATAAAGAATTATTCAAGTTATATAATCAGCAAAAAAGAAGAAAATACAATAAGTTTTGAATTAAAACAATTTGTTGATTATAACTATAATAACTACGAAACGATTAAGTTTAATATACCTTCTAAATATAAGGAAATAGATAATAAAAACAATATATTTACTGAAAGATATTTTGGATTAAATTATGATTCTAATAACGAAGTATATCAATATAATATTCATTATAAATTATTTAATTTAGCAAAGGAATATACGATTAATTCTTTAAATACAAGTTTAAAATCATATCAAAGTTATGGTGATGTTAAAGAATTATCTTTCGTTGAAGAAAGAACAATTAATAATCAAGCTTATTCAGTATATAATGCTAGTTATTATAAGATTAACAAAGTATATAATGGAAAAAACGAGTCTAATTTATGTAAAGTTAATGTCAAAATATTGTTGCATGAGTTGGAAAGTGAAGGATGCTTTGCTATAATAATAGAGGGTAATGATATAGGAGATTATAATACTCTATTTAATGAATTATCAAATTTTGAAATAAGTAAGCATACTTATGATTAAAAGAAGAAAGAAGGAATTAAAAATGAATTGTCAAAATTGTGGTTCACCATTAACAACTGAAGATCAATTTTGTAAAAACTGTGGAGCAGCAGTAAATAATCAACCTGCTCAAAATATTAATCCAATAAATACTAGTGTGGATGCTAATAGTATGGGAACTGTTCCAAGCCAACCTCAAAGTGTTGCGGAACCTAGTACAGTTATTCAAGTTGGTAATCCAGCACCAGTTGAACCTGTTGCTCCAATACCACAAGTTGTATCGCAACCAGTACAACCAGCAACTTCAGTAACTCCAGTAATGCCACAACCGCAAGTGGCTCCGCAATCTACAATTGCTCAACCTGTAAAAAATGGTTCAAAAAACAACTTAGTTCTAATTATTGTAGGAGCTGTGGCAGCACTTGCAATAATAGCCTTAGCTATTGTGTTTGTACCAAAATTATTTCATAAGAATGATGGAGGTAATGGTGGTAATAATACTGTTACTTCAACGACATCAACGTATAAAGTTAATTATGCAGGTTTTACTTTTGCATTTCCTGACGATTTCAAATATGAGGAAAGAAATGGAGAATTATTAATTGCTGATAGTTCAGAAGTTTGGGTTTTAGATTTAATAGTAGCTAATGGCGATTATAATCAATATAAGAATAATTTGGGTAATCTTCAAAACTTTTTTGAACAAAAAGGATATGTTTCAGCACCAGCTGAACTTAAAACTATAAATGGAACAGAATTTATTACTGCTGAGATGCAAAATAGTGGTATTAATATGCTTGGAGCATATGTTAAACTAAATTCAATGAATTTTGCATTTATGTTAATATATAATCAAGATAATACTTATGCTTATGATATTTTAAATAAGGTGGAACCTATTATGAAAAATGCTATATATAATGCTGCAGCTAATAACATATCCGCATCAAATCTCGACAATATAAATATGTTTGATTTAGTTGGTATGTATTAAAAATTGAGTTGAAACTCAATTTTTTAAAGTATAGGAGGTATAGTTTGAAAACAAAAACAATAAGACTTAAACCTGATGAATACAAATCTGTTTCTGGATATGGAGATATGTTACCGGATGGTATGTCTTTGCCAATGTTTGGGTTGATAATTACTAAGAATAATAAAAAAATAGCAATTAGAACTCCTTTTAATGTTGATAATGACTGTGAAATAGAAGTCACTTATAATGAGGATACTAATGCTGGTAGAGTGAAATATTTAAAAAGTAGTAAAAGAAGAAAATATTATAATTTTTTAAAGTGGGATATAATTCTTTTAGAAGTTATATCTCTTATAATCTTATTATTTGAAGTTGGCATATCTAAAAACTATGCTGTTGAAGGATCACGTACTAGTTATCTATTATTTCCTGCTATTGGGACTTGGTTAACTTCTATAATTGTTATATATCGTGATATAAAAGGTATTAATAAATGGATATTTGCTATATTTGGATATCTTTTATTACTTATATTACATATAAATTTTTTCAGTTATTTGTATTGTTTAATTACTGAACTTATTTAATATTATAATAGGTGGGGAATGGATAAGAATGGATAGACGTATTTTTAAAAAATTAAAAGATTTTGATCGTAATATTAAATATTATGAAACAAAAGTGGATGACAAAGACCAATTCTTTATAAATTTAACAGAGAAGATTAAAGAATATACTAAAATGTATTTTGAAGCAGATAACGAAGATGCTAAACAACAAATTTTAAATGTACTAAATGAATATTATGATTTATTACAATATATTAATTCTAAGAAGAATTTGAGAAGAATGTTTATTTATCCAGATGATATTGAAGACTTACCAACTGTTTTTATACTGGATCAAAAGCCTGTAAGGTTTGATGTTGATGATAGTTTATTAAATGATATGGATATTGAACATGGATTAACTGAAGAACAAGCTCAAGAGTTACTTAAAACAATAGTTAATAATACTAGAGATAATTTGAATAAATCATCAAGCAATCCTAATAATGATGTTTACGAGAATGATTCTTTGGGTGGTGCTTGTGGGTTCTCTCAATTCTCAACATTATATCCTTTACAACAATTAGGATTACATATTACGGTTAACAATATGAGGGCTTTATCAGATTGTTCTCATGATTATGGAACAGTTGTTATTCCTATTAATAAAGATGGTAAAAAATTTTATAAACGATATTTAATTGATTGTACTTATCGTCAATTTTTCATGCTAACGTATAATTTATTAAGTCGCTATATCAAAAGTCATCCTGAACCCGGATTCTTTGTTGTTCTAGATTCTGAAGAAATAAGTTTTGCTACTGAGTTATTAAAAAATGGTTTTATGGAAGCTACTCCAAGAAACTTAAAATTATATTTTAAACCTTTTTATAGTGTAAATTATAAAATTGAAGATACTCATCGAATTGATAAAGATTTTTCTAAAGTTGATATTATTGATATATTAGAGAATAAACAAACGGATTTTGATTATACGGAAGAAGAATTTCTAAAATGGGGACTGAAAGTATCTATTAATAATGATTCTATATCTTTATAAATAATATGTAGAATAGAAGTGAAAAATTTATGATAAATATATTAAAAAAAATTATAAATTAATAATAGGTATTTGTTTATTAGTTATTATATTAGTTATAGTTATTATTAAATTTGGAAGAAATAGTGACTTTATTTTAATTAACTAAAAATGATTGATATTGAAAATAAACCTAAATTATCTTTTAGTTGGATAATAAAATAAGAGGAAAATTTGCATTTTTCCTTTTTTTATGGTAGAATATCCAACTATCTAATGGGGGTTGTTAGTATGGAAAGAATAATTGAATATGAGGAATTACCATTTTCGTATGGTGATTCGGTATATTTTAGAATGGAAACAGATCCTAAACTATATTTAACACTAATTTCCAAAGGTTATAAGGTTGTTAAAGATATCCGAGATACTGATGAATCAACAATATATATTACCGGTAGAAGACAAGATTATATATGTCGAAATTACGATGAATATCGAAGGTTAATTACTAGTAATATTGATAAATCATTTAAAAATATGGGAATAACTAAACCAAAAACAATTAAGTTTTCTTTTAATGATTTAATTGCTTATAAATATGAATTACCATTTGTTTTAAAAAATGAAAATCAAAATGGTGGTAAAGAAAAGTTTTTAATAGCTACTGAAGAAGATTATCAAAATTTAATTAAAGCATGTCAAGTTTTACTTGATAGACATCAACTAAAAATAGCCAATGATAATGGAGATTTAAAATATCAAGTAGATTATGATAAATACCTTGATTTAAATTTTAATGTTCAAGAATACATAGAAACACCAACAGAGTATAATACAACAGTTAGATTACTTACAACTCCAGCAAAAGACCTATTATATGCGTCTTTAAAGTATAATAAACCAGTATCATATCTTGATGATACAACTTTATTAGGTTATATGTTAAGTGAAGTGTATCCATTAAGTACAAAATCGATTGTATCTAATACTTTATCCGGTGGTAGTAATATTTTGCTAGGTGAAGATAGTTATCCATTGTTTGAAGAATCATTACTTGATGCTCATAACATTCCATCAAGTGATTTTAGAAATCTTATTAATACTTCAGAATCTATTCATCGGGAATTTAATACTGAATTAGGTATTATCTGTGGTTTTGACTATATATATGATAAAAAGAGAAATAAATGGTTTTTACTTGAATACCATAGTAGACCTATGGTTGGAGATTATTCTAAAAGACAAGGTATTAATTATAAAACGAAGGAAGATCGAATGGTTGCTGAAGGTAGAGTTCGAGCAACTGCATTATCCTTAGTAAGAAAGAAATAGGTGATATATATGGCAGTACAAAATATTGGATTAAAAGAATTATTATTATCATTAGGATATAATCCTAATGATTATGAAAAAATAATAAATGCTAATAGAATTAATACATATAAAGAAGATGTATTAATAAAAAAGGTAATATTAATATTTAATTGTTTATTAGAGTTTTATGAAGAAGAAAAAATACCAAATATGACTTTAATGTTTCCAACTATTTTTAGCTTTTCTCCAGATAATATAAGAAGTAAGATTAAAGATTTACAAGGTATAGGATATAGTTATGAAGAAACAATTAAAATGACTAGGTCATTTCCCCAACTATTTGGTTATGCTCTAGATAATATTACTGATAAAATAAATTACTTAATATCATTAGGATATACAAAAGATCAAGTAATGAAAATGACTAAAAGATATCCTAGTATTTTTGGTCGTTCTAAAGATAGTATTAAGGAAAAAATGGATTATATAATGCAACTAGGTTTTAGTTGGAGTGAAACTATTGAAGTTATGGCAGTTTTTCCTAAACTATTTGGTATATCAGTAGATAATATGGAAGATAAAATTGATTATTTAATCTCTTTAGGATATTCAAAAGAAATAGCTTTAAAAATGATTAGGGAATTGCCATCAATACTTGGTTATGCCAAAGAGAGTATTAAAGAAAAAATGGATGATTTAATAGAATTAGGATATAGTCAAGAAGAAGTAATAAAGCTATCTAAATCATTACCACAATTATTTGGATTATCAATTGATAATATTAGACAAAAAATGAATGATATGAAAGACTTAGGATATAACCAAAAAGATATAATAGGTATGACTAAAAATCATGCTGAATTATATAGTTTTTCAATAGATAATATTCGACAAAAGATAATTGATATGGAAGCCATAGGTTATTCTAAGGAAAGAATAATTATTATGACTAAAAAGAATCCAACTATTTACTGTCTTTCCATAAATTATATTAAGCAAAAAATCGAAGGTGTAATTGGATTAGGATTTACTAGTGAAGAAGTTATGCTTATGACATCAGTATATCCAGCAATATTTGGTTATGCAATTGAGAATATGAAACAAAAAATGGATGATCTTGTTTTATTAGGTTTTTCTTTTGAAGAAGTAAGACAAATGGCTATAGATTTCCCATCTATATTTGGATTATCAATAGATAATATTCGAGAAAAGGTAGAATTTTATCGATTAATAGGTATGCCAGAATTACCCATTATAGATCCTTCATTATTGATGCAAAGTGTTTCTTTATCATATGCTAGATATATGTTTTTTCAAGAAAAAGGAATTACTATTTCTTACAATAATAAGAAAAGACTATTTATGGGAGGTAGTGAATTTGAGCATAGATATGGTATATCTAAAAAAGAACTATTAGCAAAATATAATTATGAAGATTTTATCGGGGTACCGGATGATCCAGGAGTTCCAAGAATAAGAAAAAAAGATAACTAAAATCCTTCCTATAATGAAGGATTTTTGTTTAAAAAAATATTGATTTCTGTAATAATTAAATTTATAATAATTAATTAAGAAAGTTGGTGGATTATGGGGGATATGGAAAACCTTGAAGAAAGAGAAAAAGAGGAATTATTAAAAAATTATTTATTATTGGAAGTATCTTGGCTTAATCCTGAGGATGTTTCTTTAAGAGATTATGATTTACAAATATTTATAGATAATCATACCGTAACTGTTGTAGGAGAAGAAAGTAAGATTAGAATTTACTCATTATATTATAAAGGTTTAATGGTTTTAAGTGGATTTTATGATGAATTTGGTAATGCCCATATTTTGACTTTTGTACCGGGAGAATGGGAAAATTACTTAGGTACATGTAGGAAATTGCAACAAAAGCATGAAGAAGATCAAACAATTGAATTAATATGGAAAAAATAAATTCATTTATGTTATACTAATTATGGTGATAATATGAATGAATATATGAAAATAGCTAATGATTTGGCTTTAGATAATCTTAAAACAAATGTTGGAGGACCTTTTGGAGCCGTAATAGTAAAGAATAATCAAGTAATAGGTAAGGGTTCTAACCATGTTTTAAAAAATAATGATCCAACAGCTCATGCTGAAGTAACAGCTATTAGAGATGCCTGTCGATTTTTAAATACTTATGATTTAAGTGGTTGTGTTTTATATACTACTTGTTTTCCGTGCCCTATGTGTATGTCTGCTATTATTTGGGCTAATATTCAAAATGTATATTATGGAAATACTAGAACAGATGCAAATAATATAGGATTTAGAGATAATATTATTTATAATAATATAAATAGTTTATTAAATAATACCAGTAGTTTGTTACAATTTAAGCAAATAGATAGAAGCGAAACTATTAAAACATTTCAAAAATTTGCTGAAAAGGAAGATAAAACAATTTATTAGTAGTAATGGTGGGGGTATTAATGGAATTAAATTCTAAAACTATACAAGAACTAGATTCAAGTAAAATAATGGAATTGTTATTAAGTACTATTGATTCAATTTATAATTCATTTCCATATTTGGGAATTTCTAAAGAAAAATTTTATCAATTAGTAATTCAAGAAATTGATGAATCAAAACATACATACAATGATAATATTTCTTATAAAAAATATATTAGAAAAAATATAACAAAAGCAGTTCATAATTTAATAACTAAGGTATTGAGTAATAAAAGGGTTGCTTATGTTTTAATTGATCAATATATTAATTACAATTTTAAAAATATTACTGATACTGAAGATATAATTAAAGCATTAATTGAACTATCTTCATTTTTTAGTGTCCATAAATTTAATATTAATCCTGATGTAATAATGGAACTTTTAAATAAAAATCAACTACTCAGTAGTAAAATAAAAATAATAGTAGATACTTATTATGAAGTAATTACAAATGGTAATGCTGAAAAAGTATTTGATAATTATTTTGTATTATTGTTGGTAGAAATATATTGCAATATTCATGATATAAAGATTAAAGAAGATTATTCATTTGATTATTCTGATTATAAAGGAGTAGATATTGATAGTTATTATTTAATGGAAATTGGTAGAATACCATTATTAACAAATGAAGAAGAACAAGAATTAGCTAGAAGGATTGCCTGTGGAGATGAATTGGCTCGAGAAAAGTTTGTTGAAAGTAATTTAAGGTTGGTTGTTAGTATTGCTAAAAGATATCTTAATAGAGGGCTATCTTTTCTTGACATAATTCAAGAAGGTAATATAGGATTAATGATAGCAGTTGATAGATATAGTTTGGAGAAAGGGTGTAGGTTCTCAACTTATGCAACTTGGTGGATTAGACAAACTATTACCAGAGCTATTGCTGAAAAGGGAAAACCTATTAGATATCCTGTTGGTTGGTATGATGATTTAGTAAAATATAATAGAATTAGTGATACATTAAGAAATGATTTAAATAGAGAACCAACTCCAGAAGAAATTATTAAAGAAGGTAAGATAAATATAGAAGAAGCTAAAAGAGCATTAGCATTATTAAAAAAGCCAGTAAGTATTAATGATTTAATCAGAGATGATGGTGATACCGAATTAGAGAATTTTATAATAATATCTGATAGTACTCCAGAAGTGGAAATTATTGACAGCTCAATTCGAGATAGTGTTAGGAATTTATTGGAGCATAGTAAACTTAAGACTCGGGAAAAACAAGTTTTAATGTTGAGGTTCGGTATTGAAGACGGTACTATTCATACTTTAGAAGATATAGGTTCTACCTATGGTATTACGAGGGAACGAGTAAGGCAAATTGAAGCAAAAGCTCTTGCAAAACTACGTTTATTTAAAGAAACAGAGGATTTGGTGGTTTATATGGATAAACCTGATGAAACATTAAAGAGATTAAAAGAATTTCGTGCTGAATACTATGGTGGTATATATAAAAAAATAGTGAATAAAGATATAGATAATAATAATGAGAGGATGGAAAGAAAAGTGGCAACAGTTAATAAAAAATTACAAGAATTATTTGGTGATTATTCAAAAGAAAAGATAATGGAAGCAATTTTAAAATTATCAAAAGAAGATCAAAATTTAGTATGGCAAAGATATGGAGAGGATTTAGATAGATTGTTTTTTGGGGTAGTAACGGATGAAGAAAAAAAGAGACTTAGAACAAGTATTATTCCAAGGTTAAAACGTCTACTAGCTAATCCCGATATGAAAATAAGAACATATAAAAAAAATAGGGCTGAAAGAATTAAGAAAGAAGAAAGTGATAAACTACCTTTTCCAGGAGTAAAAGAAATTAATCAAAAAAACAAACTTGTTTCGACTACAACGCGACCAATTTCTACTGCCGAGACTGAAAATGTTGAATCAATGGATAAATTACCTTTTCCGGGACTAAAAGATGAAGAGAAAAATACAGAGTATGATACTACTGCAACCAACACTGTTCTGCCAATTTTAGCAACAGAAAATAAATCAGAACATAATGATACTGCAACAAATGTTGTTGTATCGAATGAGGAACAACAAAGTACAGTATCAAATGACTTGAGCGAAAAGATTTTGGGATTATTAAGGACCCCAACATTCAAAGATATGTTAGAAGTTCTATCTCCCAAAGAATCTGTTATTATTTCTTTAAAATTAGGTTATGTTGATGGTAAATATTTTACTAATAAATCTATTGCTAATTTTTTAGGTATTGAAGAAGAAGAGGTTAGAGAGACAATAAAGAAAGTATTACTTCTATATAAGGATAATATAAATGAAATAATTGATCATCTTATTTCTTTAATTACTGGTAATAAAGAAGATACTTTGAAATTGAATTTAAAAATGAAATATTAGTATTTTTATTAATTTGTGATACAATTATACTTGGAGGTATTATATGAATACTAGTATTGTTGTTACTGGAATATTAAAAGATAATGATAAATTATTGATTGTTAAAAGAAATTCTAATGATGATTTATATCCAGGTGCATGGGAATTTCCTGGGGGACATGTTGAAGCTGGAGAAACACTAAAAGAGGCCTTAAAAAGAGAATTAAAGGAAGAAATTGGTTTTGATGGAACAATAAATCCTATTATTACCCATTATACAGATGAAGTCAAGAATAATAGACATGATATTGAAATAGATTTTATTGTTAATGTAGATAGAGATATTAATATTAAATTAAGTAATGAACATGAAGATTATAAATGGGTAACTAAGGATTCAGAATTGCTTGATGATTATATTAAAGAAAAGTTAGTAAATATATAGAGGTATTATGACTAAAATTAGTAAAATATTAATCATTATTCTATTTATTTTTCTTTTAACAGGTTGTAGTGGTTTAAAGATTAAAAGAGCTAAGAAATATTTAACTAAAAATGGTTTTACGTGTGAAAAAGGGGAATATTCTGTTGGACCATTAGTAATCGACCAAGATAATGAAACCGAAGAAGCAGTTATGTGTGAAAAACAGGAGGATAATTATACTATTCAATATGTTTTAAGAAGAAAAGGAGAATTTTCTATTGAAATGACTGTAATAGATCCTGATAAGGTATTTTTTAGAATAGGACCATGGCAGTTTGCAAAAATAACTAATCGTAATAGGGGAGTAGCCTTTAAAAAAGGTGAATTCTCAGAAGCAGAAAGAATTGCAATTAGGTTGGCTCCGAAAAATGGTGATAATATTAGAGATGGCGTAGTAGAGCCAGAACAATGTTTAAAAGAAAATTATGATTATTTAACTAGAGAAGGTATTGGATTACGAGATGAAAATTGTAAGATTGCTAAAGATCATTTAGATATAGTTAATAAATCAATTGAAGAATATATGGAATTATATAAAACTATTAAAGCTGATATAAGATAAACTTGTTTTATTACGTAAAATAGTGTATATTAATAATAGATTATTTATTTGGAACTAGTAATTAAGTTATTATTTCAAAGAAAGTTAATGGTTGATGGAAATTAATAAATAATACTTAATGAAGATAACCAATTAAGATAAATAACGTTCATCTGCGTTAAAGATAAAAGAGCATAATATCTTATGAATTAAGGTGGCACCGCGGGTTATCTCGTCCTTATGTATTCATAAGATATTTTTATTTAGAAAGGATTTGATATTATGCTTTTAAATACAGATTTAAATATTAAAAATGTTGGAGAAACAGTTACATTAAATGGCTGGGTTCAAAAAGTAAGAGATTTAGGGGGAGTACTATTTATTGATCTTAGAGATAGATCAGGAATAATGCAGTTAATCGTAAGACCAGATAATAAAATGTATGATATTGCCTCTAGTTTAAAGAATGAGTATGTAATTAATGTTACTGGTAAAATTTTAAAAAGAGAAAGTATTAATAAAAATATTCCAACTGGTGAAATAGAAGTAGAAGTAGATGATTTAGTTTTATTAAGTAAATCATTAGAGTTACCATTTGAAATAAGTGATAATACTACAGCATTAGAAGATACGAGATTAAAATATCGTTATTTAGATTTAAGAAGAAAATCTCTTCAAGATAATTTAGTAATGCGTCATAAAATTACTTTAGCAGTTCGTAATTTCTTAGATCAAGAAAGATTTATTGAGGTTGAAACTCCAGTACTATGTAAGTCTACACCAGAAGGAGCTCGAGATTATTTAGTACCATCAAGAGTTAATAAAGGGAAGTTTTATGCTTTACCTCAATCACCACAATTATTTAAACAATTACTTATGGTTGGGGGAATAGAAAGATATTTCCAAATCGCTAAGTGTTTTCGTGATGAAGATTTAAGAGCTGATCGTCAACCAGAATTTACCCAAGTAGATATTGAGATGTCTTTTGTTGATGAATCTGATGTTATGGATTTAGCTGAAAAATTAGTTGCCCATGTATTTAAAACTGTAAAAGGAATAGATATAAAACTACCGCTTCTTAAGATGAAATATGATGATGCAATTGCTAAATATGGATCTGATAAACCTGATTTAAGATTTGATATGCCAATTGAAGATATAACTAATATATTTAATAATACCGAAATATCCTTTATTAAGGATGTAATTAGTAATAATGGAATAGTTAATGCTATTGTAGCTAAAGGGTCTAGTAGTAAATATTCTCGTAAAGAAATAGATCGTTTAACAGAATTTGTAAAAACATATAAAGCAAGTGGACTTGCATATATAAAATATGATGATGAAATAACTGGTTCTATTGCTAAATTATTAAGTGAAAAAGAATTAAAGGATTTAAAAGAAACATTAAATATAGAGCAAGGAGATATTGTTTTTATAATTACAGGAAATTATAATATTGTTAAAACATCTTTAGGAGCTTTACGTTGTAAATTAGCTCGTGAATTAGATTTAATTGATAATTCAATTTATAAATTATTATGGGTAGTAGATTTTCCTTCATTTGAATGGAGTGAGGAAGAAAATAGATTTATGGCAATGCATCATCCTTTTACAATGCCAAAAGATGAAGATGTCGATAAATTACTTACTGATAAAGCTCATTGTTATTCTAAAGCTTATGATATCGTTATTAATGGTTATGAAGCTGGTGGAGGTTCAATAAGAATTCATGATGAAAATGTCCAAGAAAAAATGTTTGAAGCATTGGAATTAACTCCAGAGCAAATAAAAACTAAATTTGGATTCTTTGTTGATGCGTTAAAATATGGTACACCTCCTCATGGTGGTTTAGCATTCGGACTTGATCGTTTAACAATGCTTTTAACAGGTACGGAAAATATCAGAGATGTTATAGCATTCCCTAAAACTGCATCTGCAAGTGATTTAATGAGTGAATGTCCTAATACGGTAGATGATGCTCAATTAAAAGAATTAGGTATTAAAGTAGATAATAAATAATATCTACTTTTTTCTTTTGAATTATGGACTTTAAATTAATATTTTGATAAAATACAATGTATGGAAGGTGATTTTGATGATTACAAAACCTAAAGGAACATATGATTTATATGGTAAAGATGCGAGAATTTATAAGTATATTAGTGATGTAGTAGAAAGATACATGGCTAATTATAATTATGATTTAGTAAGAACACCAATATTTGAAGCAAGTGAATTATATCATAGAAGTGTTGGAGATACATCAGATATAGTTACAAAAGAAACATATGATTTTAAAGATCGTGGAGATCGAAATATTACTTTAAGGCCAGAAGGTACTGCAGGTATTGTTAGATCATTTATAGAAAATAAAATGTATGGTAATCGTAATGATACAATTAAACTATATTATTTAGGTACAATGTATCGTTATGAAAGACCTCAAGCAGGTAGATTTAGAGAATTTACACAATTTGGAGTTGAAGCCCTAGGTTCTAAAGAAGAAATGATTGATGCTGAAGTAATAAGTATTGGTTATAATATTCTAAAAGAAATGGGTATTGAAGATGTAACAGTATCTATCAATTCTTTAGGGGATAAAGAATCAAGAGAGAACTATACAAAAGCTTTAAAAGATTATTTAAAACCACATATTAAAGATTTATGTGAAGATTGTCAAAATAGATTTAATACTAATCCTCTTAGAATAATAGATTGTAAAGTTGATAAAGATAATGAAATATTAAAAAATGTTCCTAAAATAGGAGATTATTTATCAGAGACTAGTAAGAATAGATTTAAAAAAGTAAAAGAATTATTGACTTTGCTAGATATAGATTATGAAATTAATGAAAGTATTGTTAGAGGTTTAGATTATTATAACGAAAATGTCTGGGAATATTTAAATAAAGAAGGTTTAGCTTTAGGTGGTGGAGGTCGTTATGATACCCTTGTAAGTAATTTAGATGGACCAGAAACACCTGCAGTAGGATTTGCTTTCGGAATAGAGCGAATTATTAATGAACTTAATAATATAGTTAGTGATAATGATTTAGCCAAACGGATTGATGCCTATATTTTAAGTGTAAACGAAGAAGAAAAGATGCATGCTCTTACATTGTCTCAAGATATGCGTTTAAATGGTTTAATGGTAGAAACTAATACTAATAATTTAAGTTTAAAATCCCAATTTAAAATTGCTGATACCTTAAATGCGACATTTTTAGTTATACTAAATAGTGAAAAATTACAAAAAGGTATAGTAACGGTTAAAGATAATGCTACTAAAGAAGAAATTGAATTAGATGAGGCTGAAGTAGTAGATTGGTTACTAGGAAATATATAAAAATTTGGACATTTATCTAACTAGTATAGAAAATAGTTGGTATATCGTTCGTAAAAAATCAATGCCAATATTAAAAACTATGTTTTAAGACATAGTTTTTAATTGAAATATAATAATTAATATATTATAATTATAATAGAGGTAGATATAAATGAATAATAAAAAGAATAAAATAATGACAATGGTATTTATAGTATCAATGCTTATACTAGTAGTAAGTACAACATATGCGTTCTTTGCACCACAGAATGGTGGTACAACAAGTAGTAATGCCATTGTTACATCAAATACAACAGATTTACTAACATTTAGT
>JAEEGK010005770.1_pt1 | contig 29924 bp, 23 predicted proteins | sample 8958771 | NCBI WGS metagenome assembly JAEEGK01 (sample SAMN16246547, study PRJNA631951) | gut metagenome | biome: gut microbiome; feature: rumen; material: SC-attached | host: Bos | place: Iran: Karaj | collected 2018-10 | reverse complement strand
CTTTCTGGCCAGTCTGGTACTATAAATGATGAGAAAATGAAAAACAGCAACCAAGATCGTCAGATCCGTCCTGACTGACGATTGGTAAACAAAAAAAGAGGATGTGCCTATTTTGACACACCCTCTTGGTGCTGACTGCCACCCGACTATTGGTACTCAGACATCAGAATACGCAAGCCCAGCCGAACCTACGTACAATTTCTTGAAGAAGACCGTGGTCGCGAACGGGAATGGTGACTGCAACTGTCTCATGCTGTTTGTCCTCAGCATTACTGCTATTGGCCGACTCCAGTTCATACAGTGTCTGGGCTGACAGCAGGATTTTTGCCGGAAGCCCGATTGTGCTTTCTATCTTCATTGCTAATTCTGTTGTGAGAGCACGTTTCCCATTGAGCACTTCGCTCAGATGTGAGGGCTGAGTCCCAAGCATCTCGGCAAATTGTTTCTGGCTAATACCACGCTCGTCAAGTTCCGGCTTGATCATCATCCCAGGATGAACCGCCATGAAAGGTGCTGGGTTTTCATTTCTTGTTGCCATAGTGAGTATCATCTAAACTTAAAACTGTTATTCTAATGCCGCCATCAAATTCGCGGAAGAGTATGCGCTCCGCGGGTATATTTCTTGTACTTGCTGTTGCTCCCCGTCGTGATAAGTTCTTCTAAATCCTTATCGTCAAATATAATTTGCATAGTTCAAACTTTATTTTGCGGCAAAATTACACAAAGATTCCCAAATGCGGGAATTTTTTCAATAATTTCTTTCATTATTTAACAATTTATATACTTCTGGAGAGCGCAGACCCGCAGACGGCAGTTGCCGTCGTAGGCAAAAAGTTGTCTTTGTTGTCTAAGTTGTCGTTAAAATAATAGCAAGGGATGTGGAAAATGCGGTAATTGAAGTTGAAAGTACGTTAATTTGCGACATAAAATAACGCATTTTCAACATCCTCCCCGTCAAACAGCTATAAGGCTCCATTTGAAAGCCACCTCGCAAAGGTGGCTTTTTTTTTAGGGTTCATTTGTAATACCCTACTCTGATGTAGTGGCGGGGCGGCGCAAGGGGATTCCAGGAGATGTGGAACCAGCCATTGCCTGTGAGCAGTTGGTCGGTGTGTTCGCAGATTTTTAGGAATTCGACGAGATTCCAAAACTGCGAGGGGTCCTGAGGCCGGATGTCGGCAGCCTGGCCAATAAGGTGCTGGGATGTACGGACACCCCCAACTCTTTGGTTGACTTCGGGATTGCGGAACCCTGAGTTGACGATGAGCGGTCCGGCTACGACGCGTGCCGGTTCCAGCAGCAGATGGCAGCCATAGGTCAGATTGACGACTACCTGCATCGACGGGATGTTCTGAGGATATTTCCTGAGGTTGAGAAACTCACTCAGCATAAAATGCTTGGAGAGCCTTATATTGTTTATCTCGGTAATCATAATTTCTAATTCCTAATTTCTAATTTTTATAGTACTTGTTAATGATTCTGATGTACTGGTCGAGTCCGAAGATTGATCCTGCGAGTAGGAACGACTGCGCCACGTAATAGAGCAGCCCACTTGCTACGTCATCAATCACGACTACCTGATACGCCACCAATGCGATACTGCTCACAATGAGCAATACCGCACAGGCGTACTGGGAAATTTTGAAGCCTTTCTGGTTTTCCATGGCCTTGATGTTTACATCACGGCACCACCTGCAGCACCCAGGATGAGGGTGATGACGTAACTGATCACTTGAAGGATCGTCTTAACAGTCTTGTTCATAACTTTAAATGTTTTAAATGGTGAATAATTAGGGTTACTTCTGTGGCATTCTGAGGACTTCCGTCCTTCTCCTTTCCACGCTACAAAGTTACAAAAAATAATCGAAAATACCAAGCAAAAAGGTATCTTTTTTCAGATTTTTCATGCCCTCTGGGTTAATAATGCCGAAAACTTGTTAATAATTGGGGGATGCACCGTCATGTAACCTAAAGAAAATTATAACGAAGTTATATTATAATAAAAGAAAGGGTGTTAAAATCGGGACCACCCGGATTTTGCCGTTGAAGAAATAATGCTTAACTTCGCACTCGGAGAAGACTCCCTCCGGGTGCATTTTGTTTTTGTGACGGGGAGCAAACCTCACCAATCATTTGGCCGGCTGAAGATGGTTAATCCATTTTTTCACAAAAATAAGATCAATAACACATGACAACAAAAGATCTTATCTCAAGAGTCTATGACGCATCAAGCGGTGGACTCGACATCATCAGAGACCTGCTACCTCAGGCTGATGATGCAGTGATTAACAACAAGAAGGCATTTCGCCTTCGACCTGACGAGAAGACGCCGTCGGCATTCGTCTATCCGCCTGACCAGAAGCGGCCTTATTGGCACGTGAAGGACTACGGCATGGGTGAGGGTGGCGGATTATTCTCACCCGTCGACCTCTACCTCTGGGAACGTGGCTATGGTCAGGACAAGTTCCGCATGGCTCTGGAAGAACTGGCCGAGCGCTACGGCGTTCAGGAGGAGTTGAAACAGAGCGTCAACAAGCCCGACACGGAAGTACGTGCAGCCAGCCCCGAGGAAATCGGTGCCCTGCCCAGTGTCTCGCTTCTTGATGGTTTCAACGGCATCGACCTCACCTGCTGGGGCGAGGGTACCAAACCAGAGCATCTGACCACCTACGATTGGAGCGCCGTTACCGAGGTGCGCATCCCCAAGGGTGACAAGGTGTACGTGCGTCGACCTACGCCTACTTATCCCATCTTTGCCGAGCGTTGCGACTACACCGACGAACAGGGTCGTCAGCAGACGTTCTACAAGGTCTACGAGCCCAAGAACTACGACAAGGCCCATCGTTTCCTCATTGCCGGACAGAAGCCTCGTGCGCGTTATCTATACGGCATACAGGCTGTTCGCAAGGCTTTCGAGGAGCGTGGTGAAGAGAAACTCGACGTACTGCTGCTCGTCAGCGGCGGTTCCGATGCCGTCTGTGCCTTGGCTATGGGCTATCTGGCCGTGTGGCTTGATAGCGAGGTGAAGGGACTCTCTGAAGCAGACTACTGGATGTTGAGGAAGTACTGCCACCGCCTGGTCAACATCCCCGACATCGACGACACCGGCGTGAAATGTGGCCGTCAACTGGCACTCCACATCCTCGGCATCCACACTGCCTGGCTCAATCCCAGCGACATGGGCGGACTCCATGACAACCGTGGCCGACAGTGCAAGGACCTGCGTGACTTCCGCCGTCTGAACCCGTCGAAAAAGGCCATGGAGCAGCTTATCTCCCGAGCCGTTAGTGCCCAGTTCTGGTCGGAGTGGAATACCAAGCAGGGCGTGCAATACAACCTGTCGCTCACATCACTGAACTACTTTTTGGAACTGAACGGTTTCTACACGCTCAAAGACGAGTCGCGCAAGGAGCCGCTGTACATCCGCATCGATGGTATCAAGGTGCAGCAGGTCACAGCCAAGGCCATCGTCGGTTTCCTGAAGCAGTGGATGGAACAGCAGGGACTGCCCAAAGCCTTACAGGATAAGGTGCTGCGTAGCCACGACCTGCCAACCAACACTGTCAGCACTTTGCGTGAGCGTGACGACCTCGACTTCCGCAAAGGTACTGCCACAACCCAGTTCTTCCACTTCAGGAACTGCTGGGTCGAGATTTCGGCCGACGGCATCAAGACGCACCGCTACAGTGACCCCGCCAACCATTTCGTGTGGGAGGAGAACATCATCCAGCATGACTATTACGCCGTGCCCGATATGTTCGCAGTCACAACCGACGAGGACGGGCGCTACATCGTACAGTTCTCGGAAGGTGCCGAACAGTGCAAACTGCTCCGTTTCCTCATCAACACTTGTCGTCTCTACTGGCGCAAAGTCGATGAGGGCGGTCTGGAACTGACTCCCGAAGAGCAAGCTGAGGAACACCTCTCGCTGGCCAGTCGACTGGCCAATATGGGTTACCTGCTGACGAGCAACAAGTCGGAGTCAGAAGCTTGGGCCACCATCTGCCAGGACAGCACGATGGCCGAGAACGTTGACGAGTGCAACGGACGCTCAGGCAAATCGTTCTACTATCGTGCCATAACCAAGATGGTGAAGGCATTCATCATCGATGCCGCCACAACGTCTTTCAGAGATCCTCGCTTCATCTTCGACGGGGTGACACCTGACACAGACATTGTGCTCATCGACGAATGCCCGCGCAAGTTCAACTACAACTTCATCTACGGTATGGTGACGGGCGACTTCCGTGTGGAGGAGAAAAACCGCCACTCCTACGTCATCCCGTTCAGCCAGAGTCCGAAGTTCGGTCTTGGCACTAACTTCACCCTCTCACGTCATGATCCGTCGACTGAAGGACGCATCTGGCCGCAGCCCTTCTCGGACTACTACCACGTGCAGACCCCACAGAACGACTACCGCGAGACGCGCTCCATCCGCGACGATTTCGGTCAGAACCTGATGGGCACGGAATACGACGAAAAGGACTGGCAACTCGATCTGGCACTGATGACCCAGTGCGTGCGATTCTACCTCTCGCTGAAACCGGGCTGCCGCCGCATCATGCCACCATTGAACCGTATCGAACGTCGCGAACAGTTGGCGGCTGTCGGTAAGGACTTCAAGCAGTGGGCCGACGAGTTCTTTGCAGAGGACAGTGGACATCTGGACTGCGAACTGAAAGCCGAGACGGTACTTTCCGACTTCAATCAGGAAACGAAGTTCGGTTGGCCGCCCAAGACGATGACCCAGCATCTGAACGCCTACTGTCAGCTTGCCGAACACATCAACTGCCTGAACCCTGTCGCCATTACCCACAAGGATAAAGATGGTGAACGCTGGGTCAAGCGTGATGAGAACGGTCAGCAAAAGGCATACTACTATGTGCAGTCGGCCAAGGCTGCAGCCGAAGCTGATAAGACCGAGCCGCAGCAGCAGGATCTGCCGTTTGGCGATGATTCGGAAGAAGACGTTAAGAGCTTCTAATCTCCTCTCTCTTGTTCTTGCCCGCTTCGAGTTTCACCACTCGGAGCGGGCTTTTTTTGTCCTGTTACAGATACACATGTTACACTTCATATAATTCCTCTTCGCCTAATTCTTCTTTTTTCTTTTAGACCCTTAACTTTTTGACTTTTAAGTGTAAATGTGTAACAGATGTAGAATAATGGATATAACTATCTGAAAGTCAGGCCTGTCTGTTCTGTTACACATCTGCTACACATCTGTTACACATCATTTTCTCTTCTCAATGTGTAACACAAGCCATGCCGATGTATTTCTTGCTGCGAAGCCTTCCAACACTTTTTTGAAAGCCATCGAAAAAGTGTTGGAAGGCTTCGTAAAAAACTTTGCATTTTCAGTAAAATAATTGCCAAAATATTTGCGTAATTCAATTATTTTTCGTAACTTTGTACCATATTTAAAAGGCGGGAATCGGCCACCCGATGTAGTTGGCCGGACGATAGTTTAATACCATGAAATTTTAAGAACTATGGCATTAAAGATCAAAGCGAAGGAGAAGAAGCTTAAGTTCTCCAAGGACGGTCCAGAAGTGTACCGTTATGTGATGGTCCCTGACCTGTATTCGACGCTCGATCAGGACAAGGTGATCAAAGAGGCTGCCATTCGTTCCGGTGTGAGCGAGGGCGTGATGCAGGCCTGCTGGAAAGGGGCCGGCGAAGTGATCAAGGCGTGGGCTACGGAGGGTCACAGCGTGGCTCTGCCCGGACTCGGCAACATGCGTTTTGGCTTGTCCGCGAAAGCAGTGGCTGACGTGAACGACGTCAAGTCGAGTCTCATCCGTACCCGTCGCATCGTCTTCACCCCGACGGTGGCGCTGAAGGAGGAGTTGGCCAACACGGCCATCAACATCACCTGCTACGACCGCAACGGTGAGATCGTGAAGCGTGTGACCAGTACCGATCCGGGTACCGTGGAGGAGCCTGAACAGGGCGACGACAACGGCACGGGCGAGGGCACCAACACCGGCGACTCTAACGGCGGCTCGCAGAACGGCTCACAAAACGGTAGCGAGCAGTCTGCAACAATGGTTGCTCCCACGATCAGCGGCACGACTCCGTTTGCTGAGACTACCTCGGTGAGCATGAGTGGCCCTGCCGGTGCTGAGATCCACTACACCACCGACGGCTCGACACCGACAGCTGAGAGCACGCTCTACAGTGAGGCAATCACCCTGAGTGACACCACGACCGTGAAGGCCATCGCCATCAAGGACGGTGAGTCGAGTGAGGTTGTGAGCAAGCTGTTCACCAAGTCCAGCGGCGACGGCGACGACATGGACCAGAACTGATGGAGCAGCGAGCGCAATGCCGAGTTCGCTCGAGCATTGCCGAGTCGCGACATCAGTCGGTTGAAGACCAATTAAGGCTTCCGTCACAACGACAAATTGCATGATCCCCTTCTGAATTCAGGAGGGGATTTTCTCTATAAATATTTCTGCCGAAAAGTTTGGCGGTTTCAAATAATCTTCTTACCTTTGCAGCGGTGAACAGAAGTTGACCGTAAATTTAATCACTTAAAAACAATTGTATGGCTGATAAGACACTGATAAAACTATTCGACGGCAAGCAGGTACGAATAGTATGGAACGAAAAAGAAGAGAAGTACTACTTTGCTGTAGCAGACGTAGTTCAGGTATTAACCGACAGTGAAGACGTGAAGCAATACATCAAGAAGATGCGTGCACGCGATCCTGAACTCAATTCCAATTGGGGTACAATTTGTACCCCTGTTGAGATGCTTGCCCCTGACGGCAAACATCGCAAGATCACTGCCTCTGATCTCAAGGGCATTTTCCGCATTATCCAGAGCATCCCGTCGAAGAAGGCAGAGCCGGTGAAGAAGTGGCTCGCTGAGGTGGGCGCTCAACGTATCGATCAGATGATAGACCCCGAACTGACGTTCCAGATGGCCGTTGAAGACTACCGCCGCCAAGGCTACAGTGACCGCTGGATTAACGAACGTATGCGCTCCATCGAGATGCGTAAGGAACTGACCGACGAGTGGCACCGCTCAGGCATCCATGAACCGAAAGACTTCGCCATTTTGACTAACGTACTCACGAAGGGGTGGAGCGGCATGACTACTGGCGAATATAAACGTCATAAGGGACTGACCAAGCAGAATCTGCGTGACAACATGACGAACGTGGAACTGGCGCTGAACACGCTGGCCGAGGTGGCCACTACGGAGATATCGAAGGAGCGTAATGCGCAGGGCATGAAGGAGAGTCGCCAAGCAGCTCAGGCCGGCGGACGGATTGCCAAGAATACCCGTGACGACTTGGAGCGGCAGCTGGGACGAACCGTTATCTCTTCGGAGCGTGCTTCGGACTATATCCGTCCCATTGAGCAGACTGACACCAAGGACTAGCCTGACTCTATAGAAGATGTATAATAGTCAAGGGGTATATGAACCACACCCAAGTGAGGGCGCAAAGGTTCCAGACCCCATTGCGCCCTTGGCGCGTAGATAAACGACAACTTAGACTCCGAGATTATAAACGACAACTTAGACAACATAGACAACTTTTTTCGACCTCTGGTCGTATGGCGGCAGGGACTTGAACCCCGCAGACGGCAGTTGCCGTCGTAGGCAAAAAGTTGTCTTTGTTGTCCAAGTTGTCGTTAAAACGATAGCAAAGGATGTAGAAAATGCGTTAATTGAAGTCGAAAATGCGTTAAATTGCGGTGACATGATCGGTGCCTTCGTTGGCCGGGAGTGCCGGGGTGTCGGAACGATGGAGGAGGGGACCTTCTCGCCATTGACAGTCTATTGTCAGAAGGCCGGTGAGCCCGTCGCCCTGAGATACTATGATGCTGCCAAAAAGAAGATCATCACCTTCACGACGACCTTCAAACCAGAATAGTAGGAATCGTTTCTGAATCGTTAGAACATAAAAAAGCCTCGCAACTTGCGAGGCTTTTTAATTTGCTAATTTGCTTACTTGCGGAGGCCGAGGGCCTTGATGATAGCACGATAACGATTGATATCGTTATTGTAGAGATACTTCAGCAGCTTGCGGCGCTTACCTACGAGCATCGTCAGCGAACGGGCGGTGTTGTGGTCCTTGTGGTTCTTCTTCAGGTGCTCTGTCAGGTGAGAGATGCGATAGCTGAAGAGGGCGATCTGTGCCTCTGCAGAACCAGTGTCGGTAGTGCTCTTGCCATACTGACCGAAGATCTCCTGCTTCTTGGCTTTGTCTAAATACATAATTTTTAATGTGATTAAATGTTGTTTGCAAATACATCCTTCAGACGCGATTCTGGCCTAATCACCAGCCGGTTTACGTCGTCGGATGCTCCGGATTTTCCGAAATGCGGCTGCAAAGGTACAACTATTTTCACAATCAGCCAAATTTTTTGCCACAGATTTCACTGATTAACACGAATAATCGAAAAATCTTCTTAAAAATCTGTGTAATCTGTGGCTTTTTTCGTACCTTTGCACCCGCTTTTATAATAAATAGGTATGCAGGATATCAGAAATATCGCCATTATAGCGCATGTAGACCACGGTAAGACGACACTCGTGGACAAGATGATGCTCGCAGGTAATCTCTTCCGTGAGGGACAGAACCTCAGCAATCAGGTGTTGGATGCTAACGACCTGGAGCGTGAGCGAGGCATCACCATTCTTTCAAAGAACGTCAGTATCAACTGGAAGGGCGTCAAGATCAATATCATCGACACCCCGGGACACTCCGACTTCGGCGGTGAGGTGGAGCGCGTGCTCAATATGGCCGACGGCTGTCTGTTGCTCGTCGATGCCTTCGAGGGCCCGATGCCCCAGACGCGCTTCGTGCTCCAGAAAGCCCTTCAGATCGGGCTCAAGCCCATCGTTGTGGTGAACAAGGTCGACAAGCCCAACTGCCGGCCAGAGGAGGTCTACGAGATGGTGTTCGACCTCATGTTCTCCCTCAACGCCACAGAGGATCAGTTGGACTTCCCCGTGGTGTATGGCTCCGCCAAGAACGGTTGGATGGGTGAAGATTTTCGTAAGCCCACGGACAATATCACCTATTTATTAGATAAGATCATCGAGGTGATCCCTGCTCCCCAGCAGATCGAGGGCACCCCGCAGATGCTCATCACCTCGCTCGACTACTCGAGCTACCAGGGCCGTATCGCCGTGGGCCGCGTGCATCGTGGTACCCTGAAGGACGGTATGCAGGTGACCATCGCCCATCGTGACGGCAGTCTTGAGAAGACGAAGATCAAGGAACTCCACACCTTCGAGGGTATGGGTCATGTGAGAACCGACTCCGTGGACTGTGGTGATATCTGCGCCGTCATCGGACTGGATAAGTTTGAGATCGGCGACACTATCTGCGACCTGGAGAACCCGGAGCCGCTGGCACCCATCGCTATCGATGAACCCACGATGTCGATGCTCTTTACCATCAACGACTCGCCCTTCTTCGGTAAGGAGGGTAAGTTTGTCACCTCCCGCCATATCAACGACCGTCTGGAGAAGGAGCTCGAGAAGAACCTCGCCCTGCGTGTCGAGCCTTTCGAGGATTCTACCGATAAGTGGATTGTCTCAGGCCGTGGTGTGCTTCACCTCTCCGTGCTCGTCGAGACTATGCGTCGTGAGGGCTATGAGTTGCAGGTGGGCCAGCCCCAGGTCATTTTCCGTTACGGAAAAATGGAAAATGGAAAATTGATAATGGATAATTCCGTTGCGGCGTCAGGCAATAATTCTCAATTATCAATTGTCAATTCTCAATTGATAAAGTGCGAACCCATTGAGGAGCTGACCATCAACGTGCCCGAGGAGTTCTCCTCGAAGATGATCGATATGGTTACCCGTCGTAAGGGTGAGATGACCTCGATGGAGAGTCAGGGTGAGCGTGTCAACATAGAGTTTGATATCCCATCTCGTGGTATTATCGGTTTACGTACTAACGTGCTGACGGCCAGTCAGGGTGAGGCTATCATGGCCCACCGCTTCAAGGAGTATCAGCCTTACAAGGGTGAGATAGAGCGCCGTGTCAATGGTTCGATGATCTCAATGGATACCGGCAACGCCTTTGCCTATGCCATCGACAAGTTGCAGGATCGTGGCAAGTTCTTCATTGATCCGGGTGAGGATGTCTATGCCGGACAGGTGGTGGGCGAGCATGTCCACGATAACGACCTTGTTGTCAACGTCTGCAAGGCCAAGCAACTCACGAATGTCCGTGCCTCCGGTACTGATGAGAAGGCCCGCATCATCCCCAAAGTCGTGATGTCGTTGGAGGAATGTCTCGAGTACATCAAGCAGGATGAACTTGTTGAGGTCACCCCGAAGTCGATGCGTATGCGTAAGACCATCCTCGACCACGACCAGCGCAAGAAAGCGAGTATTCAGCGTTAGACGATAAAACAATAATTAGGGATGATTTCTATTTAACATATAATTCTTGCGTCCCTTCAGTAGCAAGCGGCAAAGCCGAGCGGCCATTTAATTTTCATATAATGCTGCGCGCAGCAATTCATGGATAATTCTTGCGTCCCGTTGGTAGCAAGCGGCAAAGCCGAGCGAGTGGTAATTCGTGTTATAATAAACCAAATGGCGTGCTAGTTTTTACTAAGCACGCCATTGATCGATCAAAAACAATCTTTCTACGATTGAAACTAATACATGGTTTTAATGGTTCGGTTAAATCTTTTGTATCTCTCGGTTATGATGCGGTTATGATTTCTGATGCAAAGGTACGAATAATTATTGAATGAAAGTGTGAAAAAAACAACAATGGTGTGAAATGTACACTATTAAGGTGTGAAAATTATGGTAAATTTCACACTTTTTCGCTTGTTATTTCAGATTTTTCTTGTATCTTTGCACCGGTTATGTCACAAATGCAGTTTACAGGGTTCCTGATCATGGCGCTCCTCACCGTGAAGTTGATGCTACTGTCCGTCAGGTCGGTGGGTAGGGAAACGTTGAACCGCGTGCGGTGGCTGATGGTGGGCTGCACGGGTCTGCTCGGCCTGCAGTTCCTGGCTCAGATGGTGCTGGGACTGCGTACGACAGGGCATGTCGCCCAGGCCGTGGCGCTGAACGTGTCGTGTTTCATTCCCTGTTCTGCGATGATGTCGCTTGGTATCTTGTATCTGTTGCGTGAATGGCGTGTGACATGGCTCGACCGCTGGCTAGGTCTCTTCGCATGGATCCCGGCCTTGGCATTATTATATATCGGTTTGTCGACAGACGGTCATCCGCTGATGGCGAAAGAACAGGAGGTCTCGTGGCCACAGATCGGGTCTACCTTGTTTTTTGCGGCTATGCAACTGTACTATTTCATACGTCATATGTATGAGATGCGGCAGCTGCACTATGCCCTGGATGATTATTTCGACCGTGATGCATACGGTGTGCTGAGGTGGATGAAACTGAGCATGGTCCTCTTGGCACTGATGGCACTCTTCGCCCCTGTCGTCATCTTCTCCAATGGCTTGCCTCTGGCGCTCTACGGATTGTTCACCCTCTGTGGCTTCTTCTATTTCGTCGACAGTTTTGGTCTTTACGTGGTCAGTTCGGCTTCCAAATATGTGATGGAGGCCGATCAGAATGCGAGGAAAGAGGAAGAGGCGGCCGTAAAGGCAACGGAACAGCAGCCTATTGACTCGGAGACTGACCTGCGGGTAGGGCGTGCCGTGGAGAGGTGGATAGAGCGTGGCGGCTATCTGAAGAGTGGTATCAATATGCCCAGCGTTGCTGCAGAGATCGGTATTCCGCAGTATCAGTTGTCGGCCTGGCTCAAGCAGCAGAATTATAAATATAGCGAGTGGATGACGTCTCTGCGCATCGACGAGGCGAAACAGGTGCTCAAGGAGCATCCGGACTGGAGCAATGAGAGCGTTGCCGAGCACTGTGGCTTCAGCGACCGTACCTATTTCCAGAAGAAGTTCAAGGAGAAGACGGGCATGACGCCTGCCGACTACGTGAGCCTCCACTAAGATGCAACAAAAACAAACAAGAAGATATGGAAGTTATTCAGAGTTTTACCATCGACCATACCCGTCTGAAGCCGGGTATCTATGTGTCGCGTGTGGATAAGGGCTTTACCACGTTTGACCTGCGTATCACGGAACCCAACCAAGAGCCTGCCGTGGCTCCGGCTGCCATGCATAGCATGGAACACCTGATGGCCACCTGGTTCCGCAACTCACAGGTGAAGGATGATGTCGTGTATGTGGGGCCGATGGGCTGTCTGACGGGTATGTATATCATCATGACAGGTGAGTATTCGGTGGAGGATATGCGCCAACTGACTATCGAGTGCTTAGCGTGGATCCTCACCCAGAAGGAGGTGCCTGCCACGACGCCAGAGACGTGTGGCAACTACTTGCTCCACGATCTTCCCATGTGCCACTGGGAGTGTCGGCGCTATCTGGACCGTCTGAAGAATGACTTCCACTCAGAGTACACGAAGCTACAGGTGACACTGAGCGACGGTCGGCAGTTTGCCGACGCTTAGAGGCTCTCGATGAAAGTCTTGGTGACTTGGAAGGACTTCTCAGCGACTGTGTCCCAGAAATTGTGGTATTGTGAGGCGTCGGTGTCGCGCAAGGGGATGTCGCTGATGAGGCGGAAGGAGATGAATGGCACCTTATATATATAACACACCTGCGCGATGGCACATGACTCCATATCGACGGCCTTTGCCTCGGGGAAATGTCCCACAATCTCGCGCATCTTCTCCTTGGTATCCACAAACCAGTCGCCGGTGACGATGAGTCCGGGCTTCGCACCAGTCAGTTTTGCTTTCTCCAGAAGATAAGGATCGGCCTGATAGCGAACGGGCAGGCCTTGTACCTGTCCATAAACGGTGGTGTCGTCGATGGCCTTGCCGCAATACACGTCGTGGTATGTAAGTTCAGAGCTTACCACCACATCCTGCAGGTTGATGTCATCGCCATTACCGCCAGCGCATCCGCTGGAGATGATGCAGTCAGGTTTGTACTGGCGGATCATCTCCACTGTCTGTATGGCAGCGTTGACGGTGGCAATACCGCTCTTTTGCAGGATCACTTTGTCTTCAGAAAATAATGGACGGAGCTGCTTCAGCTCCTTTTCCATCGCTACAATCATTCCTATTTTCATTGCGTGTGTCCCCTAAGTTAGGGGGATGGGGGTCTGAACAAGCGTTTATCAAACCTTTTTATTTGTTCTGTTATTTAACCAGAGATCTGCGCCTGTTCAGACCCCCGTTGCCCCCTAACTTAGGGGGCGGAAGCCTTCCGTTGCCGGACGGCCTCGTACATGAGGATGGCGGCAGAAACGCTGACGTTGAGAGAGTCGAGACGGCCGAGCATGGGGATGCGGATATGGGCATCGGCAGCCTCGCGCCACTGTTGGGTAAGTCCAGTGGATTCCGTTCCCATCACGATGGCGGTAGGGCCTGTCATGTCGTAGTCGTAATACTCATACGAGTCCTGAAGCTGGGCGGTGAGGATGTTGATCTTCCTTTCCTTGAGGAAGGCAATGCACTCCAGAGAGGTACAGACGGCCGTTGGTACTGTGAATACAGCCCCGATACTGGCCCTAATCAAGTTGGGGTTATAGAGGTCTGTCAGCGGGTCACAGACGATCACGGCATCCACGTTGGCGGCATCGGCACTGCGCAGGATGGCTCCCAGGTTGCCGGGCTTCTCCACACCTTCCAAGACAACCACGAGTGGATTGTCTTGAATGGATAATGGATAATGGACAATTGATAATTGATGGTCTTTGCACTTGACCACAGCGATCATTCCCTCTGTACTACCACGATACGCCATCTTCTCATACACCTGCGGTGAAACAAGGTATTCTACTTCTCTCCTGACTCCTGACTCCTGACTCCTGACTTCTGGCTCCTGACTCCTGACTCCTGACTCCTGACTCCTGACTCCTGACTCCTGACTCCTTTTATACACTTCCACCACCTCATACCCGCCTTCAATACAATGCTCAATCTCGCGCTGCCCTTCGACGACGAAGAGACCTTCCTCGCGGCGCAGCGATGACTTCTGTTGCAGGGCCACGACGTGCTTGATACGGGCGTTCTGGACGCTGGTGATGATGTTTTCTTCCATATTTCGACTGCAAAGATACTAATTTTTATTCACAAAGGACACAAAGGACACGAATTTAAGGAATATTTTTGTGTTCTTCGTGTCCTTAGTGGATATTTTTTCGTAACTTTGCACGCAAAATATAAAGTTTAAGGATTAATGTTCAAAGTTCAAAGTCTGAAGAAGTGTCTGCCCGACGTGTTGGCAGTGCTATTTTTTGCCGTGTTGGCGTTCGCCTATTTCTTCCCTGCCGACATCGAGGGGCGCATCCTTTATCGGCATGATGCCTCCGCCGGTCGTGGGGCAGGGCAGGAGGGAATCGAGTATCTGGATCGTACTGGAGAACGTACCCGTTGGACGAATGCCTTGTTCAGTGGTATGCCGACTTATCAGATGGCACCGTCGTATGGCTCCACCAATCTGTTGTCGAAGGCTGCTGACGCCTACCATCTGTGGTTGCCGGAAAATGTGTGGTACGTGTTCGCCTATCTTTTGGGCTTCTATATCTTGCTGAGAGCCTTCGATTTCCGTCAACACCTGGCAGCCTTGGGTTCGATTCTCTGGGCTTTCTCCACCTATTTCCTCATCATTATCGCCGCAGGACACATCTGGAAGGTGTGGGCACTGGCCTATCTGCCACCGTTGATTGCAGGTCTGGTGCTGGCCTATCGCGGGAAATACCTTTGGGGCCTGTTGCTGACGGCTGTCTTCACGGCGCTTGAGATCAATGCGAACCACGTGCAGATGACCTATTACTATCTGTTCATCATCTTTTTCCTCATTATTGCCTGGCTGGTGGATGCCATCCGCAAGCACGAACTGGAACGCTTTGCGAAGGCGACGGCGGTCTGTGTGTTGGGTGGTGTCATCGGTTTGTGCATCAACCTCTCCAACCTCTATCACACCTGGCAGTACAGTCAGGAGTCGATGCGTGGCAAGAGCGAACTGGTGAAGAAGAACAGCGGGAACCAGACCAACAGTGGTCTGGAGCGCGACTATATCACCCAGTGGAGCTATGGTATCGGTGAGACGTGGACGTTACTCATTCCGAACACGAAGGGTGGTGCGTCTGTGCCGCTGAGTGCGAACGAGACGGCGATGGCCAAGGCCGATCCAAATTATATGAGCATCTATCAGCAGATAGGTCAGTACTGGGGTGAACAGCCCGGCACGTCAGGTCCCGTCTATGTGGGCGCCTTTGTGATGATGCTTTTCATCCTTGGCCTGTTTATCGTGAAGGACCCTGTGAAGTGGGCTTTGTTGGCAGCCACTATCCTCTCCATTATGCTCTCGTGGGGAAAGAACTTCATGGGTCTGACAGACTTCTTCATCGACTATATGCCGATGTATGCGAAATTCCGGACGGTAGCCTCGATTCTGGTCATTGCCGAGTTCACCATTCCCCTCCTTGCCATGCTGGCGCTGAGGGAAATCTTGAGGAGTGTGGAGTGTGGAGTGAGGAGTGAGAATACTTCTGCTGCAGACAAATCTCACTCCACCCTCCTCACTCCTCACTCCTCGAAAAAATATCTCCTCATCTCCTTCGCGCTCACCGGCGGCGTCTGTCTGCTGATGGCACTCTTTCCGACGATGTTCTTCGACAGTTTCATCTCCACCAATGAGATGAATGCCTTGAAGAGTCTGCCGGCAGAGCATGTGGGACCGTTGATGGCGAACCTGACGGAGATGCGTCAGGCGATGTTCACCAGCGACTGTCTGCGTTCGTTCTGGGTCATTCTGATGGGTACGGCCATCCTGCTGTTCTTCTACTACGGCAAACTGAAGCAGATGTATGCCGTCGCAGGCATCCTCGTGCTCTGTCTCTTCGACCTGTGGATTGTCAACAAGCGTTATCTGAACGACGAGATGTTCGTACCGAAGTCGGAGCGTGAGGCTCCCCAGCAGAAGACTCAGACGGACGAACTGATCCTGCGTGACCAGAGTCTTGACTATCGTGTGCTGAATCTTGCTTCGAACACCTTCAACGAGAATGAAACCAGCTACTATCATAAGAGTATCGGTGGCTACCATGCAGCCAAACTGCGCCGTTACCAGGAGCTTGTCGAGCGTTACATCAATCCCGAGATGCAACGCTTGTATCGTTCCGTCTCAGAGGCTGGTGGAGACATGACACAGGTGAATGGCGACAGCATCTTCCCCGTGTTGAACATGCTCAACGCGAAATACTTTATCTTCCCCTTGGAGGGTGGTCAGACTGTACCCATCCAGAACCCGTATGTCTATGGCAATGCCTGGTTCATTGACCATCTCAATTATGTGGACAACGCCAATCAGGAGATGGATGCGATAGGACATATCAACCTGCGCCATCAGGCTGTGGCTGACAAGAAGTTCCAAGCGCAGTTGGGTGAGGCCGTCGAACAGGATACGGCGAGTGTGGCCGTTATCACCGCCTATGAACCTAACCGCCTGACCTATGACGTGAACTCCGGCAAGGGTGGTGTTCTCGTGTTCTCAGAGATCTACTATCCCGGATGGACGGCCACCGTCGATGGGGAACCTGTAGAACTGGGCCGTGTGGACTATGTGCTCCGTGCGATGAATGTGAAGCCTGGTCGCCATGAGGTGGTACTTTCGTTCTTCCCGAAATCAGTGAACACTACGGAGACTGTGGCCTACATCTCCTATTTGATTCTGTTCTTTATCCTGCTCGGTGCTGGCTATATGGAATACCGCCGTCGCAAGAAGTAATCATAAAGTTCAAAGTTCAAAGCTTAAAGCTCAAAGTTCAAAGTGAAAAAGCTCTTGTCTTTGCCCCCGAATCTGGTGGAGGTGTTTCATGAGGTAACAGGCCTCTCCCGTGATGAGTATTTCTGCACTTGTGACCCTGTCGGTCATCGCCTTGGTAGTGGTGGGGGCACCGCCTGGCTCTTGCAGGAGGCTTATAGGAGTCAGGAGTCAGGAGTCGGGAGTCAGGAGTTTGAAGCGTGGCTTGCCAAGGAAAAACGTATCCTGATTCATGCCGGTGGGCAGAGCAAGCGCCTCCCCAGCTATGCGGTTTCTGGCAAGGTGCTGATGCCTCTTCCTGTGTTCCGATGGGAGCGGGGACAGCGGCTCTCACAGAACCTGCTGAGTGTGCAGTTGCCGTTGTACGAGAAGATGATGGCTATGGCACCCGACAATATCCATACGATGGTAGTCAGTGGTGATGTGCTTATCCGGGCCACCCAACCCCTGCAGCCCATCCCTGAGGCTGATATCGTCTGTTATGGTCTCTGGCTTGACGCCTCTGTGGCCAAAAACCACGGTGTGTTTGTCAGTAGCCGTCAGACGCCCTCCGTTCTGAAGCAGATGCTCCAGAAGCCTTCCATCCAGACCCTCACCGACCTCCAGCGTGATCATTTCTACCTCACCGACATCGGTGTCTGGCTCCTCAGCGACAAAGCCGTTCGCCTCCTGATGCAACGTAGTGCGCTAGCAAAATCCTACGACCTCTATGGTGAGTTCGGCTGTTGTCTGGGCACAGACCCCACCGTCATCGACGATGAACTGCGACAGTTGAAGGTGGCAATCATTCCTTTGGCGGGTGGTGAGTTCTACCACTTCGGCACCTCGCGGGAGATGATCTCTTCGACGCTGAGGCTGCAAAACCTCGTCAATGACCAGCGTGAGATCATGCACCTCGACCGCAAACCCCATCCGAGCATCTTTGTGCAGAATGCCGTGATGGAAATCCCGTTTACGGAAGAAAATAGCAATATCTGGATTGAGAACAGTCACATTGGCAAGGGCTGGCATCTCACTCACGACCATGTCATCACCGGTGTGCCTGAGAATGAATGGGACATCAGTCTCGCGCCAGGTGAATGTATCGACGTGGTGCCTGTCACTAAGAATATCTCCCCCGGCCAGGGGGAGGATCCAATAACCGGGGACTCTGGCTACGAGGTTCGCCGTTATCGTATCGACGAACCCCTGAACAGCAACGAACTGGCGGAGCGTGCGGATCTGCGTCGGCTCTTTGATCAGCGTCGGGCTTTCCGCAAACTGAACTGGAGTGCTTTGGCAAACAACTGGCGCCACAGTGTCTTCTATCAGCTCGACCTCGCTGATGCCACTTCTGAGTTCCAAAAGGAAAATATCCCTCTGCCTCCCCCTCTCCCAGAGGATGCCCCTCTCATGACGCGTATCCACGATGCCATGTTTCGTGGCGACAGTGACAAGGCGTTTGCCTTATTGCGAGGAGGCTTATTATCGTGGAGTGAGGAGTGTGGAGTGAAGAGTGAGAATACTCCTCGAAAACAAATTTCAGACGACCAGATTGTCTGGGGGCGTTCTCCGGTACGTATTGACATTGCCGGAGGCTGGACTGATACGCCGCCCTACTGTCTTATGGAGGGTGGTAACGTCATCAACTTGGCTATTGAACTGAATGGCCAGCCCCCCTTGCAGGCATATGTCAAACCTTCAAAGGAGTATCGTATTGTGCTCCGTAGCATCGACCTTGGTGCCATGGAGGTTGTAGAGACCACTGAGCAGCTGATGGATTTCATGCACGTTGGCTCGCCCTTCTCCATCCCCAAGGCCGCCCTTGTCCTCGCCGGCTTCGGACAAGAAGTTGGCATCGGACTTAACGGACTGACACGGACTAAGAATCCTCAAGAAGTCCGAGAGAGTCCGTGTTTGTCCGATGCAGAAAATCTCAAGTCTCAGCTCGAGGCCTTTGGCAGTGGCATAGAATTGACGCTGCTCTCGGCTGTCCCCGCAGGCAGTGGCCTTGGCACGAGCAGCATCCTCGCTGCCACGGTCTTAGGGGCTCTCAACGACTTCTGTGGCTTGGGTTGGGACAAAACCGAGATAGGCCATCGCACGCTGATGCTTGAACAGATGCTCACTACGGGTGGTGGCTGGCAGGATCAGTTCGGTGGTGTGCTGGGTGGCGTGAAACTCCTGCAGACAGGACGGGGATTTGAGCAGAACCCGCAGGTGCGCTGGTTGCCCAACGACCTATGGACACAGCCGGAATACCGTTCCTGCCACCTATTATATTATACAGGCATCACCCGCACGGCGAAGCAGATTCTTTCAGAGATTGTCCGTCGGATGTTCCTCAACGATAACGCCGAGCTCCGTCTGTTGCGTGAGATGAAGGCGCACACGATGGAGATGTATGAGGCCATTCTACAGAATGACTTCCATCGGATGGGACTGCTGATGCGTAAGACCTGGCAGCAGAACCAGGCCCTCGACAGTGGCACGAACCCGGCTGCTGTGGCAGCTTTGACAGAACTCATCGATGACCTCTGCTTAGGTTATAAGCTCCCTGGCGCAGGCGGTGGCGGCTACCTCTATATGATAGCCAAGGATCCTGAGGCAGCAGCCCGCATTAAACAGATCTTGTCCGACCATCCTCAAAACAAGAACGCCCGTTTCGTGGACCTCTCCCTCTCCACCACAGGTCTCCAAATCAGCCGCAGTTGAATAAATAATCTATAGTCTATAGTCTATAGTCAATACTCTATAGTCAAGAATGGAATTTAGAACTATCGTCGATATCCCGGATCCTGGATTCAGAATCGAGCCTTGTGAAGAGATGCTCTTCGTGGGGTCTTGTTTCGCCACGGAGATAGGTCGTCGCTTCCAGGAAGAGGGCTTTCCCGTTGCAGTTAACCCGTTTGGCACTATGTACAACCCCGCCTCAATCCTGCATACCATCCAAAGGGTGGGGGGTGGGGCAAAGACCGTATTCCTCACCCTCGGCACGAACCACGTCTATCATCTGAAAGAGACCGGTGAGATTGTCGATAACTGTGAGAAACGTCCTCAGTCGCTCTTTGCGGAAGAGGAACTCTCGGTTGAGACCTGTGCCGACTACTTGCAGCAGGCTATTGCACTTCTGCGAGAGAAGAACCCTGATGTGCGCATCGTGCTTACCGTCAGTCCTATCCGTTATCGCAAATACGGCTATCATGCCTCCCAACTCTCAAAAGCCACGCTGCTACTGGCAGCAGATCTTGTTTGCAACGGACAAACACGGACTGACACGGACTCTATAAATCGTATGGGGGGGCAGACTTGTCAGAAAAGTCCGGATAGTCCGTGTCAGTCCGTTGCTTACTTTCCTGCCTATGAGATTGTGAATGACGAACTACGTGACTACCGTTTCTACAAACCCGATATGCTCCATCCTTCGGACCAGGCGGTGGAATACATCTGGCAACGGCTCTCTGAGACATACTTGAGCGACGAGGCAAAAGCCTTCATCCAAGAGTGGGCACCCCTGAAAGCCGCCCTCAATCACAAGCCTTTCGATGCGGAATCGGAAGAATATAAGGCTTTTATGCATAAAACTATGTTAAAAGTTGAGGCGTTAAAGAAAAAATATCCTACCTTTGCATTTTAAGATTAAAAGATTAAAAAATTAAAAGATTAAATGCAATATTCCATTGAAAAGATCACGACGCTCATAGGAGCGCGTCGCATCGGGCAGACCGATGCCCAGATAGGCTGGCTCTTGACCGACAGCCGTTCACTCTGTTTCCCTGAGGAGACACTGTTCTTCGCCCTATCGTCATCCCGCAACGACGGTCATAAATATATCCCTGACCTCTATCGTCGAGGTGTCCGTAACTTCGTGGTGTCAATGTCCCCTAAGTTAGGGGACGACAGGGGTCTGAACAAAGGAATGACTGACGTTTCTTCAGACCCCCAACCCCCTAACTTAGGAGGCTTGTATAAAGACGCCAACTTCCTTGTCGTCCCCTCGCCACTGGCAGCCCTCCAACGTCTGGCAGAGCGTCATCGTGATGAGTTCGACATCCCTATCATTGGTATCACGGGTTCCAATGGAAAGACGATGGTCAAGGAATGGCTTTACCAATTGCTGCTACCCTCGCAAAAGATTGTGCGTTCGCCCCGCAGCTACAACTCGCAGATAGGTGTTCCCCTCTCCGTATGGCTGTTGAACGAACAGACGGAGGTGGGTATCTTCGAGGCAGGCATCAGCCAGCCAGGCGAGATGTATGCCCTGCGTGACATCATCCAGCCCACCATCGGCGTGCTCACCAGCCTGGGTGCTGCCCATCAGGAGAACTTCCGTTCGATGGAAGAGAAGTGTATGGAGAAACTCGAACTGATGCACGACACAGAGTCGATGGTCTATTGTTCGGACAATGATATCGTGAGCCGTTGCATTCGTCGTATGCAGTATAAGGGCGAAAAGATTGCCTGGTCGCAGTGTGATGAAAATGTCGCCTTTTTCGTAAAGAAGGTGGAGTGTGGAGTGAGGAGGGAGGAGGGAGATTACCTTGTAGGGAATAACCTGTCTCAGGACTATTCTCATTCCTCACTCCTCACTCCTCACTCCTCGACAATAACCTACATCTATCAGGGCGAGGAAAACACCTACGCCATCCCCTTCATTGACGAGGCATCCATAGAAAATTCCATCACCTGTGCCGCCGTGGCGCTCCACTTGGGACTCACACCAGCCCAACTTGCTGATCGCATGCCACGTCTCGAACCTGTCGCCATGCGTCTGGAGGTGAAGCAGGGACAGCATGGTTGCATCCTCATCAACGACTCCTATAACAGCGATATCAACTCTCTCGACATCGCCCTCGACTTCATGAATCGCCGTGAGTCTTCCTCCCCTAAGTTAGGGGAGGCTAGGAGGGGTCTGAACAAGACTCTCATCCTCTCTGACATGTTCCAGACCGGTACACCCCCTGACCAGCTCTATGCCCAGGTCTCTGACCTCTGTTTGAAGCGTGGCATTGACAAATTCATCGGCATCGGTCCTGAACTCACAGCCCAGGCAGACAGGATCCATATCGTTCATAAACAGTTCTTTGCCGATGTGAACCATTTCCTCGCCTCCAGCACCTTCAACGACCTCCACGACGAACTGATTCTCTTGAAGGGCGCCCGTTCTTTCGGCTTCGACAAGATTACTGAGCAACTTGAGCAGAAGGTACATGAGACCATCCTTGAGGTCAACCTCAACGCTGTGGTGGAGAACTTGAACTACTACCGTTCCTTCCTCAAGCCCGAGACGAAGATGGTGTGTATGATCAAGGCCGATGCCTATGGGGCAGGTGCCGTGGAGATTGCCAAGACGTTACAGGACCATCGTGTGGACTATCTCGCTGTGGCGGTGGCCGACGAGGGTGTCACTCTCCGCAAGGCAGGCATCACTGCCAACATCATGATTATGAATCCCGAGATGACGGCCTTCAAGACCATGTTCGACTACGATTTAGAGCCTGAGGTCTACTCCTTCCGTCTGCTGGATGCTCTCATCAAGGCAGCCCGCAAGGAAGGTATTACGGGCTGGCCCGTACATATCAAGCTCGACACAGGCATGCACCGCCTCGGTTTTGACCCCGTCGATGATATGTTCAAATTGATTGACCGCCTGAAGCATCAGAATGCCATCATCCCCCGTTCCGTGTTCAGCCATTTCGTGGGTTCTGACAGTGACGACTTCGATGCCTTCTCCGCCCGTCAGTTCGAGCTTTTCGAGCAGGGAAGCCAGAAACTCCAGTCTGCCTTCTCCCATAAGATCCTCCGTCATATGGACAACTCCGCCGGCATCGAGCATTTCCCCGAGCGTCAGATGGATATGTGTCGTCTTGGCCTCGGCCTCTATGGCGTTGACCCGTACCAGCCCCCTAAGTTAGGGGGCGACAGGGGTCTGAACAAGGGAATGACTGATACTCCTTCAGACCCCCAACCCCCTAACTTAGGGGGCTTGAAACCCGTATCCACGCTCAAGACCACGATCCTTCAGCTCCGCCACGTGCCGGCAGGTGACACGGTAGGCTACAGCCGTAAGGGTAAGATAGATCGCGACTCGGTCATTGCCGCCATACCTATCGGGTATGCCGACGGTCTGAACCGTCACCTCGGCAACCGTCATGGCTACTGTCTGGTGCATGGCCAGAAGGCGGAATATGTGGGCAATATCTGTATGGACGTGGCGATGATTGACGTTACCGATATCCCATGTCAGGAAGGTGACCAGGTGGAGATCTTCGGAGAGCACCTACCCGTCACGGTTCTCAGTGATGTCATTGACACCATCCCCTACGAGGTGCTTACGGCTGTCAGTAACCGTGTCAAACGTGTTTACTTCCAGGATTAAAAAAGGCTCGCACGCGCGAGCCTTTTTTAATTGGTGATGATGCGGTAGTTGCCGCTGAGGTGCATGAAGGCAAAGAGCCTTAACAGACCGTCGTAGTAGGCATCGAAGTAGCCATCCTCGAAGGGCACATGTTTGGCGTTCCAGAGGGCATCGACGAACTCCTTGCTCTTGTCATGGCTGCAGAGCATGGAGGCGGCAGCGATGGTGCCTACGAGTCCGATGCTGTGGCGCAGTTTGCGGAAACCTCCTGCCTGGAGGATCTCATCGCCCTCGGGCAGGGTGCCATCTGTGCGATACTGATCCACAAAGGTGTCAACACCCTGCGAATAGAAGAAATTCTGTATGGTCTCGCCATACTGACGCTGCCACTCACCGTCGGCACAACTCCATTCGTAGTCGAGGGTGATATTCATCGGCACGCGCCATGAGTCGTAGCGGAAGTTGTTGCTGCCATTTCGACGCGGAGCTCCCTGCGGACGCTGTTGCATGCCCGGAAAACGTGGCATCTGCATCTCGCTGCCGTCGTACTGGCTCATATCAGGATTCAACCCCGTCTGTGGGTTGATGGCCTTGTGCAGATACTCACGGCTCTTCTTGGCACATTCAAGCCAATAATCACTTCGCCCATCGTCAGCCCATTTCGCCCATACCTCATAGAAGGCGGGGATGTGATAGCTGGGATCGGTATAGCGCTGTCCGAAGCCATCAGGGGTAAAGGTAATCAGCTGCGTCTCAGGGTCTATAAGATACATCTTCTGGGGGCCCTGCTGTTGAGGGCCGAAAGCGGGGAAGCCTGCCGGACGGGGCTCGGGCTCATATTCCTTCGGTTGGATGCAGTTGAGAATGTGCTGTGCCTCGGCCTTGTAGTTGATGCCCGTGTCGTTGCCCCAACGGTTGGAGGCGAAGAGGAGGGCTGTGATGAAATAGAGTTCGCCGTCGCTGGCTGCGCCCTGTGCATTGCGAGTGCCGTCGGTCTTACAGCTCCAGGCGAAGTAACCCTCGCGGATGCCGTCCTGGTGTTGCATGTATTTCTTGCTCCATCGCCACAGACGGTCGAAGATGTCCTTTTCACCGAACTGAACGGCGATCATTAGACCATACGACATCCCCTCGGTGCGGGCATCGTGGTTCTTCACGTCGGAGACATAACCCATAGAGTCTCCCACTTCGAAATAGACCTTGTTGGGTCCGCGGAACACATCGTGGAACACTTCCTTCAGCTTAGTGTCGACATCGGCTTGGCTGTAGCCCATCTCGACCAGGAGGTTACGGTACTGGCCCGTCTCAAAGGCCCCCTTCTTCCAAGGGGTGATGGCCATCGCACTGGCTGACACCATCAGCAGTAATGCAAAAATAGTTGATTTCTTCATATCATAAGTTTAGTACGTCGGCAAAGGTAGTCATTTCTCCCTTAACGACCAAACTTTTTGCTGATATTTATCATTCGTTCTTTCTATTTTGCAAACGATAACGTAAAAAAAGATAGTGAAATGCAAGGTGTTCTCTCTTTTTCTTCGTAACTTTGCACCAGAATAACAAAGAATCATAGAAATGGAACAAGTATTCAGTTACATTATCAGCTTGGGGGCATCGGTGATGATGCCCATCCTCTTTACCATCATCGGCCTATGCATCGGCATGAAGTTCGGCAAGGCCCTGAAGAGCGGTCTCTATGTGGGTGTCGGATTTGTGGGCTTAGGTATCGTGACGGCCCTGCTGACGAACAATTTCGGCAGTCCGCTGAGTGAGATCTCCCGGCTTTATGACCTTCAGCTCGGCGTGTTCGACATGGGCTGGCCTGCTGCTGCCGCCGTGGCCTATAATACGGCGGTGGGTGCGCTGATCATTCCCATCTGTCTGGGCGTGAATTTCCTGTTGCTTATTACAAAATGTACGCGAACAGTGAATATCGATCTGTGGAACTACTGGCATTTTGCTTTTATTGGTGCTGTAGCCTACTTTGTGATGGACGAGAGCCTCGCATGGGGTTACTTCGCTGCTATCGTCTGCTACATCATCACGCTGGTGATGGCCGACTTGACGGCCTCGAAGTTCCAGGGCTATTACGACGATATGGAAGGTATCTCCATCCCGCAGCCGTTCTGTCAGAGCTTCACGGCCTTTGCCATCGGCGTCAACTGGCTGCTCGACAAGATTCCCGGCTTCTCGAAACTCGACATCGATGCCGACGGTCTGAAGAAGAAGTTCGGTGTGCTGGGTGAGCCGATAGTCTTGGGTGTCATCGTGGGTGCGTTGATCGGTGCCGTGGCACAGTTGGACATCAAGAAGGTGATGTTCTTGGGCGTGACGATGGGTGCCGTGATGGAGCTGATACCGCGTATCACGAAACTCTTTATCGACGGTCTGAAACCGATTGCTGAGAAGACGCAGGAGGTGGTGCAGAAGAAGTGGGCCGGCAAGAAGGTGTATATCGGTATGTCGCCCGCGCTGGTGATCGGTCATCCCACGACCTTGGTGGCTTCGCTGATATTGATCCCGCTGGCATTGTTGATGGCTGTGGCCCTGCCGGGGAATGAGTTTTTGCCGTTGGCATCGCTGGCCGGTATGTTCTATGTGTTCGTGATGGTGCTGCCTTATACGAAGGGTAATGTGGTGAAGACGCTGATTGTCGGCATCGTTGCCGTTGGCATTGGCCTGTGGTTTGTCACAGACATGGCACCAGCCTTCACGCAGGCCGCCCAGACGGTGTATGCCCAGACGCAGGATCCTGCCGCGAAGATTCCCGATGGATTCCAGGCCGGTGCCCTCGACTTCGCCTCGTCGCTCTTCGGTTGGGTGATCTACAAAGCTGTGGCTTATCTGAAATGGATTGGTGCCGGGGTACTGACATTAATTACCATTGGTATGGTGGTCTGGAACCGCCAGCGCATCGTAGCCGAGGAAAGGAATTCGCAGAAGAATTAAGAAACGAATGTGAATAATGTGAATAATTTCAATCACGAATCAATATAATAATAGATGACAAAGCAAGAGTATATGGATATGTATGATGTGGTTGGAGCTGCCATGGAGGTATATAATACTTTAGGACGCGGTATGGCCGAACCCATCTATCAGGAAGCTCTTGCAGTGGAGATGGACAAACGTGGAATGAAGGCGGAACGTGAGAAAGAGCTTCGACTGCGGTATAAGGATATACTTCTGGAAAAGACCTATTATGCTGATTTCTATTATAATGGTATTATTATAGAATTAAAGTCTGTCGAAGAAATTGTTTCCGACCATAGAGCCCAGCTCTTTAACTATATGCGTATTACGAACCATCATAGAGGAATACTCTTCAATTTTGGCGAGATCGGTCTACATTCGGAGCGTTATCTTTATTTGCCTGAGTCTGATGATTTCGTCCTCCTAAATCAAGATAATTACAAAGCATACATCGATAAATAATTATTATTCATATTTGTGGATATTATTATTCACATTATTCACATTCGTTTCTTAAGTAAATAAGGAGTATTAATTTAAAATTAGTTATATATGAACAAAAAGACATTTCTATCAATTCTTGGGGCGATGGCCCTCTCGCTTTCTGGCGCGCAGGCACAGGAAGCAGACAGGTTCGTTGGGGCACAGCATGTGAAGTTCCAGACGGCCTGTCATCCTGAAGATGTGAAGCACTATGACACGAAGCTGCTCCGTGAGCGCTTTGTCATGGAGAAGGTGATGGCTGCTGATTCCATCCTGCTCACTTATTCCCATTACGACCGGTTCATCTTCGGCGGTGCGATGCCCGTGAACACCACGTTGACGCTGGAGAACTTTTGGGAGTTAGGCCTTGATGTCGATAACACCATCAAGGAGAAGTATTTCCTTTACAACCGTGAGATCGGTATCGTGAACTGTGGCTTGGGTGATGGTGTGGTCATCGTCGACGGCAAGGAGTACGCCCTCTCACCGAAGGAGGCCCTTTATGTTGGTCGTGGTCATATCGGCAAGGACCAGGATGTGAACAAGAAAGTGCAGTTCCGTTCGAAGGACCCGAAGAATCCTGCCAAGTTCTACCTGAACTCCGCCACTGCTCACCAGCACTACAAGACGCAGTGGATCACTCTCGACGGGCGTAAGGGTTCGTTGAAGGCAGCCGTCTGGGGACCTGTGGGTACTGTGGAGGAAGCCAACAACCGTACCGTCTATAAGCTCATTGTGAACGATGTGCTGGAGGAGGGCCCCTGTCAGTTGCAGCTCGGTCTCACCCAGCTCAATCCCGGTGCTGTGTGGAATACGATGCCCCCCCACACCCATGGCCGTCGTATTGAGGCTTACTATTACTTCAACCTGCCTGAGGGCCAGACCATCTCTCACGTGATGGGTCAGCCGCAGGAGAGCCGTAACGTATGGTTGCACAACGAACAGGCTATTATGTCGCCCGAGTGGTCGATGCATGCCGCTGCAGGTACCTACTACTATACTTTCATCTGGGGCATGGCTGGTGAGAACCTCTACTATAACGACAAGGACAACATCCCCGTCATCGACATTAAATGATTATTAAGAAACGAATATGAATAATGTGAATAATCAAACTCACGAATAATAACGAATAAATTATTCAAATTCGTGGATAGAATTATTCATATTATTCACATTCGTTTCAATACAAATATTAGTTAAAATTAAGTTCTATGGCTCCTGTACAAACAACCAAGATGTCCAACTTCCGCTGGGTCATCTGTGCGCTGCTGTTTTTGGCAACGACGATTAACTATATGGACCGTCAGGTCTTGTCACTAACCTGGAAGGACTTCATTGCTCCCGAGTTCCACTGGACAGACGCCAACTACGGCTTCATCACCGGTATGTTCTCACTGTTCTATGCCATTGCCAACCTGTTCTCAGGTAAGTTCATCGACTGGTTGGGAACGAAGAAGGGCTACCTGATTGCCATCTTCGTGTGGTCTCTGGGTGCCGTGATGCACGCCGGCTGCGGATGGGTTGCCATGGTCTGGAAGGGCTACGACTCCATTGCCCAATTGGGGCAGTTGACTGGCGATGCCGCCGTGGCTATTGCCACCATCTCAGTGTGGCTGTTCCTCTCTTGCCGCCTGATTCTCGCTGTCGGTGAGGCAGGAAACTTCCCCGCTGCCATCAAGGCGACGGCCGAGTACTTCCCGAAGAAGGACCGCGCTTTCTCCACCTCTATCTTCAACAGCGGTGCCTCTGTGGGTGCGCTGGCAGCTCCTGCCACCATTCCCCTGCTGGCCCGTGCCTGGGGATGGGAGATGGCGTTCATCATCATCGGTTGCCTTGGCTTCATCTGGATGGGCCTGTGGATGTGGCTCTATGAGAAGCCCCGTCATAACAAGCGTGTGAACCAGGCTGAGTTGAACTATATCGAGCAGGACAACGACCTCGCTGAGGTGCAGAACCGTGAGGTGGTGAAGGAGGAGAAGACCATTCCGTTCTTCGACTGCTTCAAGTACAAGCAGACATGGGCTTTCCTCGTTGGCAAGTTCATGACCGACGGTGTGTGGTGGTTCTTCCTGTTCTGGGCACCTGCCTATTTCAGCGACCAGTACGGCTATACCTCCGACTCCACGATGGGTATCCTGTTGATCTTCACACTCTATGCCATCGTGACCATCCTCTCGATCGGTGGTGGTTATCTGCCGACGTATTTCGTCGACAAGAAAGGCATGAATCCTTATCTGGGTCGTATGCGTGCCATGCTGATCTTCGCCTGCTTCCCTGTTTTGGGACTGTTTGCACAGCCGCTTGGTGCCTATAGTGCCTGGTGGCCTGCCATCCTGATCGGTCTGCTTGGTGCAGGTCATCAGGCATGGAGTGCCAACCTGTTCTCTACCATCGGTGACATGTTCCCGAAGTCTACCATCGGTACGATTGTCGGTCTGGGTACAATGACGGGCGGTTTCGGCTCGATGGCCATCAACATGGGTTCGGGTGAGTTCTTCACATGGGCAGCTGCTCAGGGTGCCAACTTCACCTTCTTCGGTTTCGAAGGCAAGCCTGCCGCCTATATGGTGGTGTTCTGCATCTGTGCCGTGGCCTATCTCATCGGCTGGTGCATCATGAAGGCGCTCGTGCCGAAGTACAAGCCCATCGTCGTTGAATAAACGATAGTCTTTTGCAACGGACTACACGACTAACAGGACTGAATCATCAAAAAGGTCCTTGAGTCCTGTAGTCCGTTGCTATTTATTATAAGTGACCTCGCAGAATGGTATGTGGGAGGAAGCCCTGGCGGACGAGGGTAGCGATGAGGGTTTCCGACATTGCCTCGTTGTCTTGGCGGGTGTAGCGGATATCAGTGAAGACCTGTGCCAGCGTCTCCTTGTGGTTGATGCGCACGAAATGGCGGTTCTCTTCAAGTTCCTCCTTATATTTATAATAGGTGTCAATGTCCTTACCTAGATAGTCGTGGTAGGTCTCTTGATGTACGAAACTCTCCAGTGGCAAACGGTCGGAGAGGGGAGGCTCCTCATCGGGCCAGCCCACCGTGAGCGTGGCCACGGGCATCACCAGCTGCGGCAATTGGAGGACGTCGATGATCTGCTGAGGCTGGTAGACCGTCGTGCCGAGGTAACAGTAGCCCAGTCCTTCCTCATCCATGAGGTTACAGAGCGTCTGCGTGTAGAGCAGAGCGTCTGTCGCTGCATTGATGAATGAGAGGAAATTGTCATAGCCAGGTACGGCGTTGCGGCATTTTGCCCAGAAGCTGGTGCGGTTGAAGTCTGCACAGATGGTCAGCACCACGGGCGCCTCCTTCACCATCGGC
>JAEEGK010005768.1_pt1 | contig 29930 bp, 14 predicted proteins | sample 8958771 | NCBI WGS metagenome assembly JAEEGK01 (sample SAMN16246547, study PRJNA631951) | gut metagenome | biome: gut microbiome; feature: rumen; material: SC-attached | host: Bos | place: Iran: Karaj | collected 2018-10 | reverse complement strand
AGGATTTCAAGTGGCAGCTCGTGCGTGGCACCCTGATGCAGAAATGGGGCTTCCAGGTGGAGGACAAGGACCTGCAGGAGCAGGCCGAGGCTTTCGCCCGCTACCAGTATGCGATGTACGGCATCGGGAACGTCCCTGACGAGATGGTCAAGGAGATGGCCGTCAACATGCTCCATGACCAGAAGCAGGTCGAGCGCCTGGTCGAGCAGGTCGAGGACCGCAAGGTGCTGGACAAGATCAAGGAGATCATCACCCTCAAGCCGACCAAGATCAGCGCCGCCAAGTTCCGCGAACTGTAGCAGTCCATCCGGATTTACCAGTCATTCCGGACTTTTTACTCATTCCGGACTATTTTTAGTCATTCCGGACTTGATCCGGAATCTCCCTGAGAGCCGGGTCCCAGCGATGGGGCCCGGCTTCATTTTGTCCCCAGAGGACGGCATGCGTGCGAAAAAGTTACCAACAGACAACAATTATTGTAAAATAAATGCTATTTTTGTTCGAATAAACGCGAAGCGTACAAAGCCAACACCTTTATTATAACCAATAATTGTTTAACCAAAATTCTTACATGATGAAAAATCATCTCAGAATTGCGCTGGCAGCGCTGCTGTTCCTGATTGGGAGCGGGGTTGCGTTTGCCCAGCAGAAAATCTCGGGAACGATCGTCGACTTGTCCGGCCAGCCGGTCATCGGCGCCAGCGTGATGATCCCCGGTACCACTACCGGTGCGGTCACCAACCTGGACGGCAAGTACGAGCTCTCCGTTCCCACGGGTTCCAACCTCACCGTCTCCTGCATCGGCTACGTCGACCAGAACTTCACGGTCGTTGCCGGCAAGAACGTGTATGACTTCAAGCTCTCCGATGATGCGGAGATGCTCGAAGAGACCATCGTGATCGGATACGGTACCGTCAAGGTCAAGGACCTCACGGGTTCCGTCGCCGCCGTCGGCTCCAAGGACCTGGAGATTCCGGTGTCCAACGTCGGCCAGGCCCTCCAGGGCAAGATGGCCGGTGTGGTGGTCTCGATGGGCAGCCAGTCTCCTGGCGCGTCCCCGACCATCCGCGTCCGCGGTAACAAGTCCATCAACACCTCGAATGAGCCGCTCGTGCTTGTCGATGGTTTCCCGGGAAGCCTCTCCAACGTCCCGGCCGACCAGATCAAGAGCATCAACGTCCTGAAGGACGCCGCCTCCACGGCCATCTACGGTAGCCGCGGTGCCTCCGGCGTTATCCTCGTGACCACGAAGAATGCCGTCGAAGGCCAGACCAATGTCTCCTACAGCGGATATGTGCAGGTCAAGGACTCCTCCACGGAGATCTACGACGTGCTCGAACCGCTGGACTACCTGAAGTTCACCCTCGGCTACGCCAAGGACTACAACGCCGTCAACTATGGCAACCTGCTGAAATACTTCGGTATCGGTCCGGAGTATGGCAACCATTACAACGACTACGCACGCCAGGGCATCCACAATTGGCAGCACGACCTGCTCAAGACCGGTATCTCGCACAACCACAACCTGACCATCAGCAACGGTACGCGGACCAACCGGACGATGTTCTCGCTGAACTACACTTACGATGACGGTACCGTCATCAACTCCTGGTACCGCCGTATCAACGCCAACCTGCGCACCACGCAGAAGATCACCGACGCCCTTGACTTCGAGCTCAACCTGGGCTACAACACCTCCAAGAGCAGCGGCAACGGCCGCCAGGCCTCCAGCTACCAGTACCGCGCCCTCGAGCCGCTCGGACCCGAGCCCGACAACTACAGCGGCTTCGGCAACGGTTCCTCCTATGTGGAGAAGATCTACGACCCGATCGAGCTGACCTACAACGACGAGCCGAACTCCTCCAACCACAACTTCCGCGGCATCGCCTCCCTGAACTGGCGTCCGCTCCGGGGCCTCACCCTGCGCACCGAATTCGGTCTGAACAAGGGCTTCACCCGCAGCGAGAGCTACTCCAAGGGCTTCGGCAACACGAAGAAATCCGCCGGCTTGAGCCGCGGCGAGAGCGACCGCATCAACTGGAGCACCACCGCCCAGTACGAGATCCCGTTCACGAACAAGGACCACCGTGCGGACATCATGGTCGGTAACGAAATGCGCATGAGCGACAGCCAGAGCATGTCCTTCTCCGCCTATGAGTATCCGGACAACTTCGACCGCGCCCGTACCTTCGCTTTCATGAACCAGTACACGGAAGACTTCAGCTTCAGCACCAGCTATGGTACCCCGGGCCGTTCGGTCTCCTTCTTCACCCGCGCCAACTACGCGTTCAAGGACCGCTACCTCTTCACGGTGACGTTCCGTGCCGACGGTTCCGCCAACTTCGCCCCGAACTACCGCTGGGGATACTTCCCGGCCGGCGCTTTCGCCTGGCGTGTCAGCGACGAGCCCTGGATGGCCGATACGAAGGACTGGCTCAACAGCCTCAAGTTCCGCGTGTCTTACGGTGTGTCCGGCAACGACTCCATCGGCGCCAACCACTGGCGTGAGACCTGGAGCCTGGGCGGCAACACCAACTACACCATCAGTACCCAGCGCTACGACACCGAGCTCGACTATGCCCGCGCCTATGCTCCGGGTGCCATGATGCAGAACCCGAACCTCCGCTGGGAGTCCACCTACACGACCAACGTCGGTCTCGACTTCGAGCTCTTCAACCGCCGCCTTGACGGTACCATCGAAGGTTACTACATCGTGACGGACGGCCTGCTGATGAGCACCCCGGTCAACGCGGCTTCCGGTTATTCCACCCAGTGGCAGAACCTGGGCACGATCTCCAACCGCGGTATCGAACTGACCCTCAACGGTGATGTCGTGCGCTCCGGAGACTTCCTCCTCCGCGCCGGCCTCGTGTTCCAGTACAACCTCAACCGTGTCGACTACATCGCTCCTTCCGTGACCTCGACCAAGTTCGGCTCCTGGTCCAACTCCGAGCACCGTCCTTCCGGCGGTGAGTACTTCATCGAGGAAGGCAGCCCGATGGGCATGATCAAGGCCTACGCTTACGACGGCTGGTACACCACCGACGACTTCAACTACGATCCCACCACCGGCGTCTACACCCTGAAGGACGGCATTCCTGACTGGGCGGAAGACTCCTACTGGACCAGCTTCAAGCTCCCGAAGGGCCAGGCCGCATTCCCGGGCGCCCTCAAGGTCAAGGACCTCGCCGGCGGTCCGGACGGCAAGCCTGACAAACGCATCACCACCGACGATACCTACGTGTTCGGTTCCATGACTCCTCCTGCCTCCGGAGCACTCAACTTCCAGGCCCGCTGGCGTCAGTTCGACATGACCGCCAACTTCAACTTCGTGCTCGGCGGCCACATCATGAATGTCCCTGCCCTGACCAACCTCTACGGTTCCAAGGACAACAGGTTCGGCGCCAACCGCCTCGCTTTCGTGAAGGACTGCTACAGCCCTTACCGCTGGAACAACGGTGAGCTCGAGTTCGTCGAGGACCCTGCCGAACTGAATAAGCTGAACGCCAACGCCAAGTACTGGAGCCCGACCTCCATGGTCGGCCTGCTCGTCGACAAATACCTCGAGAGCGGCAACTTCCTGCGCCTGCGCAACCTCAGCTTCGGTTACACCCTTCCGAACGCAGTCGCCAAGCGGATCGCGATGAAGAGCGCCCGTGTCTACTTCACGGCTACCAACCTCTTCACCCTGACCAAATACTCCGGCCTGAACCCGGAGGTCAGCATCGGCGGCAGTTCCACTACGCCGGGCGTGGACAGCGGCGGATACCCGATCTCCCGCACCTACACCCTGGGTCTCAATGTGACTTTTTAACGGCAAGTAAAGATTGAAGACAATGAAAAAGATATTCCATATCCTTCTGACCGTCCTGGCCGGCGCCTCCGTGGTATCCTGCCAAAACTACCTGAGTGCGAACTCTCCCTCGACGGTGGATGCCGACTTCGTGTTCTCCAGCTTCGAGACCGGCAAGACCGTCATGCTGGGCGCTTACAACCAGGTGACCAACTCTTTCACGAGCGGTCTGCCGACCAACTTCGATGACATCGGCTCCGATACCGACCGCTGCTCCGTAGGTATGGTGGCCGCCCTCTGCGGCGCCGCCCAGCTCTACGGCGGTCAGCCTTCCTACGTCGTTGAGAGCTACAACATCAACGACGGCAACGTCCCGGGTGGCAACTGGAACACCTTCTACTCCTGCATCTCCAAGTGCAACCAGATCATCGCCAACATCCAGGCCATGCCTGAGTATGAAAAGATCATCTCCTCAGCTCCGAGCGACTGGTCCGACCTGCTCGGCCAGGCCTACTGCCTCCGCGCCACGATGTATTACGAGCTCGTCAAGCACTTCGGCGACTGCATCTATTACTCCGAGGCCGAACTCGGCCAGGACATCAAGGAACTCAGCAGCCGCGACGCCATCATCGAGAAGGAGCTCAAGGCCGTCGAGCAGGCTGAGAAGTGGATGTACGCCATGGGCGAGAACAACCATCTCCCTGACCAGATGACCCGCAACTACGCCGACGGCCTGATCGGCCGCCTGTGCTTCATGCTCGCCGGCTACCAGACCCGCCGCACCGACCTCGGCGCCGACTTCTACGTGGACGCCGACGGCAAGGCCATCAGTTTCGAGGTCTGGGGCACCGACCCTGCCCGCAACGCCGCCTACGGCCGCCGCAGCGACTGGAAGAAGTTCTACACCGAGGCCATCCCGTACCTGGAGAAGGCCGTCAACCAGCCTGCCGGTGTCCGTCTGACCACGGTCGACCCGCGTTCCGACAAGGAAGGCCGCGTGTACGGCAACCCGTTCCAGTATTATTTCAACCAGGTCAACAACCTGATCATGCCTGAGGAAAGCGTCTATGAGTGGAGTATCAAGGCTGAGGGCGGCGGCAGCCGTATCGCCTACAACTTCGGCCGCGGCTCCAACGGCGGCGGCAACGCCTATCCGCCGAAGTCCAACGCCCAGACCTGCTCCTATCCTGCCGTCTTCTACGGCATGTTCGATCCGCAGGATATGCGCCGCGACGCTTCCGTCAACGTGACCGGCTCCTCCGGCAACGGTGTCGAGTTGCTCTACAACTACTCCCTGTCTAACAAGATCACGCTGGGTATCGGTATCAACAAGTATGACCTGAACCGTCAGCCCAACCCGGATGCCCGCCAGCTCTACTCCGGCATCAACTACGTTTACATGCGCCAGGCCGATATCATCCTGATGCTCGCAGAGGCGTATGCCGTGGGCGGCGACAACGGCAAGGCTACGACCGAGCTCCGCAAGATCCACGACCGTGCCTTCGCGGATGACATCCAGGACGCCAAGTTCGCCGAGCTGCTCGCTTCCGTGGGTGGCAACCTGGTCGACGCCGTCATCGAGGAGCGCAAGCTCGAGTTCGTGGGCGAGACCGTCCGCCGCTGGGACCTCATCCGCACCGGCAAGCTCCCGCAGGTCGCTTATGAGTACCGCAAGCAGCTGATCGACCAGATGGAGGAGATGAAGACCAAGGGTTATGTCACCTTCGCCAACGGCAATGAGTTCCCTGCCTGGATCTGGACCAAGACCATGAACGCCAAGGAGGAACTGGGTTACCGCCTGACCACCCAGACTCCGGAGGGCCTCGTGGAGGGTACTGACAAGTACGGTCTGCTCGTCCCGGGCTGGCGCGGCCAGCACGACGACTGGGTGGCCGTGGCCGTCGAGGACGGCAAGGCCGCTTCCTCCATCGTCACGGACAAGACCAACGTGGCCATCCAGGGTCTCTTCAAGCACATCGATCCGGACTCCGACCTGGCGAAGGACCTCGAGTCCCGCGGTTACGTGAAGACGGCCTGGGGCTACGAGTCCTACAATACCAAGGATGCCAAGACCGGCAAATACAGCCCTGACGCAGTCAAGGAAGGCCGCTGGACCTCCGAGTTCATGTGCGGCTACACCGACGCGGACTACGCCGCCAAGAAGGCTCCGATCTACCTCATTCCGATGAACGAGAATACCTGCGTGACCACCGGCCTGAAGAACGGCTATGGTTTCCGCAGCTCGATGAACTGATCCGGTCCCGGACCATTTGACAAGGGCGACCCCACCGGGGCCGCCCTTATTTTGTTTTCCGGCAGGAAATCGTTAAATTAGCAGGTCAAAGCGACCACATTACCAATGAGACCGAAATCCCTGCTTGTCTTCCTGGCGGTTTTCGCCACAATCTGCGCCGGTGCGCGACAGAAGTACAATTTCAATGCTGACTGGCTGTTGAAAGTGGGGGATTTCCCTGCGGCCAAATCCGTGAGCTACAACGACAAAGGTTGGCAGAAGGTCACCCTCCCCCATGCTTTCAACGAAGATGAGGCTTTCCGGGTGGACATCCATAAACTGACGGATACCGTGATGTGGTACCGCAAGCATTTCGTCCTCCCGCAAGAGACCCGGGGCAAGAAGGTGTTCGTCGAATTCGAAGGCGCCCGGCAGGGCGTGGACGTGTATGTCAACGGCAAGCTGGTGGGACAGCACGAGAACGGCGTGATGGCCTTCGGCTTCGACCTGACGCCGTTCGTGAAGCCCGGGGCGAACGTCATCGCCGTGCGCGTGGACAACAACTGGGACTACGCCGAGCGCAGCACGGGTGTGAAGTACCAGTGGTCCAACAAGAATTTCAATGCCAATTACGGCGGTCTGCCCAAGAACGTATGGCTGCACGTGACGGAGCCTTTCTACCAGACCCTGCCGCTCTACAGCAACCTGGGCACGACCGGCGTGTACGTCTATGCCGCCGACATCCGCGTGAAGGCCCGCACGGCACTGCTCCATGCGGAATCGCAGGTGCGCAACGAGACAAAGACGCCGCAGACGGCGGTCTACACCGTCACGCTCGTGGACCGCGACGGCAAGTTGCTCAAGACCTTCGAGGCGGAGCCCGTGACGGTCGCCGCGGGCGAGACGGCGACACTCTGCGCCGAGGCTCCTGTCGAAGGCCTGCATTTCTGGAGCTGGGGCTACGGCTACCTCTATGACATCAAGACCGCGCTCAAGGTAGACGGGAAGGTGGTGGACGAAGTCTCAACGCGTACCGGCTTCCGCAAGACGCGCTTCGCCGAAGGCAAGATCTGGATCAACGACCGCGTCCTGCAGGTCAAGGGCTTCGCGCAGCGGACGTCCAACGAATGGCCGGCGCTGGGCATGAGCGTCCCCGCTTGGCTCAGCGATTATTCCAACGGCCTGATGGTGGAGAGCAATGCCAACACCGTGCGCTGGATGCACGTCACGCCCTGGAAGCAGGATGTCGAATCCTGCGACCGCGTGGGCCTGATGATGTCAATGCAGGCCGGCGATGCCGAGAAAGACTGCTTCGGCCAGCAATGGGAGCAGCGCAAGCAACTGATGCGGGACGCCATCATCTACAACCGCAACAACCCTTCTATCATCTACTACGAGTGCGGGAACGAATCCATCAGCCGCGAGCACATGCTCGAGATGCGGGAGATCCGGGACCGATACGACTTCTATGGCGGCCGCGCCATCGGCAGCCGCGAGATGCTGGACATCCGCGAAGCCGAATACGGCGGCGAGATGCTCTATATCAACAAGAGTGCCCACTCCCCTTTCTGGGCCATGGAATACTGCCGCGACGAGGCGCTCCGCAAATACTGGGACGACTGGTCCTATCCCTTCCACAAGGAGGGCGAGGGCAACAACATGGTCTGGTCGGCTGAGAAGAATGCATACGTGCCCGGCGGTTCCGCCCCGTACAACCACAACCAGGACAATTTCGTGGTGGAGCACGTCGCCCGCTGGTACGACTATTATCGCGAGCGTCCGGGCACGGGCCCGCGCGTGAGCAGCGGCGGTGTCAAGATCATCTTCTCCGACTCCAATACGCACTTCCGCGGTGTAGAAAGCTACCGCCGCAGCGGCAATGTCGACCCGCTGCGTATCCCCAAGGACACCTACTTCGCCCATCAGGTGATGTGGGACGGCTGGGTGGACATCGAGAAACCGCACATTTACATCGTTGGCCACTGGAATTACGATGCCGGCACGGTCAAGCCTGTCTATGTCGTATCCAATACGGAGACGGTCAAACTCTATCTGAACGGCCGGGAACTGCCCGCTCCCGAGCAGCAGTACCAGTTCCTGTTCACCTATAAGGATGTCGCCTTCGCCCCCGGCAAGTTGGAGGCGGTGGGCTACAACGGCAATCAGGCCGTGACGCGCTACACGCTGGAGACTGCGGGCGCGCCGGCGGCGCTGAAACTCACGAAGATTGAAGACCCGAGCGGCTGGAAGGCTGACGGCGCGGACGTGGCGCTGATCCAGGTCGAAGTCGTGGACGCACAGGGCCGCCGCTGCCCGCTGGCGAACGACATGGTCCATTACGACCTGCAGGGCCCCGCGGAGTGGCGCGGCGGCATCGCGCAGGGTCCGGACAACTACATCCTGGCAAAGGACTTCCCGGTGGAGTGCGGCGTGAACCGCGCGATCCTGCGCTCGACGACGACTGCAGGCAAGGTCACGCTCACGGCGAGCGCCGAAGGGCTGAAGAGCGCTTCCATTTCATTGCAAACCATCCCGTTCCAGACCACAGGCGGTCTGTCCACCTACATCCCGGGCGACCACCTGGTGGCGCGGCTGGACCGCGGCGAGACGCCGCAGACGCCCTCCTACATCGACCGGGCGGTTGACGTGGAGATCGTCAGCGCGACCGCCGGCGCCAATGCCGACAAGGTCGCGGCGAGCTGGGACGACAACGAGCTCAGCGAGTGGACCAACGACGGCACGCTGGGCACCGGCTGGATTACCTACCAGCTGATCCGTCCCGCCACCGTGGACGAGGTGTGCGTCAAGTTCACCGGCTGGCGGATGCGTTCGTATCCGATCGAGATCTGGGCGGGCGACGAACTGGTCTGGAGCGGCGAGACGGAGCGGAGCCTCGGCTACGTCCACATCCCCGTCAAGCCCGTGACCGCCCGCGAATTCACCCTGCGGCTCAAGGGTTCGGCCACGGAGCAGGATGCCTTCAGCGGTATCGTGGAGGTGGTGGCGCCGGCCGCCGGGGAGCTGGATCTCTTCAAGGCACAGGGTGCAGACAAACCCAGCAACGAACTGCGTATCGTCGAGATTGAATTCAAGGAGAACCTGTTGCAATAAGAAGATGACATTCGGCACCAAAATCGGCATCGCCTCCGGCGTACTGGTCCTGCTCCTCGGAGCCGGGATCGCCTGGATCCTGTCCGGATACGAGAAGTACCCGGACGGGCTGAACCTGAAAGCGTTCGACTCCTATTGGATGGTCGAGTCCGAATCGCCGGACTACAAGGTAGACTTCGTCGGCGAAGGGGTCGAGATCCTCGCCCCCAAGGGTCTCACGATGTGGTACCGCAAGCCCATGGAGGGCGACTGCATCATTGAATACGACGCCCGCGTGATGCAGGAGCGCGAAGGCGACCGCCTGAGCGACCTCAACTGCTTCTGGATGGCGTCGGACCCGGCGGCGGAGGACATTTTCGCGCGGAGCGCGGAGCGCAGCGGCGTGTTCGCCAACTGCGCCACCTTGCAGCTCTACTATGTCGGCTACGGCGGCAACCACAACAGCACCACCCGCTTCCGCCGCTACAACGGCATGCCCAACCCCGCCCTGCTCCAGGAATACACCGACCCGGAGCACCTGCTGCAGCCGAACCACTGGTACCATATCCGGCTCGCCTGCCAGGGCGGCCGGGTGACCTATACCATCGACGGACAGACCCTCTTCGACTACACGGATCCCGCTCCCCTCACCCGCGGCTGGTTCGGCTTCCGCACCACGCTGTCGCGGACGCAGGTCCGGGGGTTCAAGGTCCGGGAAGGAGATTCCGGGTCAAGCCCGGAATGACTACAAGGTCAAGCCCGGAATGACTACAAGGTCAAGCCCGGAATGGCTACAAGGTCTAGCCCGGAATGGCTACAAGGTCTAGCCCGGAATGACTATAATGGGACAGACTGAGTCATTCCAGCGAAGGCTGGAATCTCATACGATAGAAAACCAATGAACCGATTGATATGAAACGTCTCCTCATCGCCCTGTTCGCACTGGCAGTCATGCTGCCGGCAGGCGCCAAGACCCCCAAGAAAGTCAAGGAGCAGCCGCTGCTCTGGCCGGACGGTACGCCCGTACCGGAATGGTTCCTCAACGCGGAAGTCCCCGCGCCCGAGAGCCTCGACAAGGTCTACAACCTCCGTGATCTCGGGGTTGAGAGCAACCCCAATCTGGTCCAGACCGCCGCGATCCAGGCCGTGATCGACAAGGCGGCCGCAGAGGGTGGCGGCGTGGTCGTGATCCCGGAAGGCATCTATAAAAGCGGTGCCCTCTTCTTCAAGCAGGGCACCCACCTGCACCTGAAACGCGGCGCCATGCTGCTCGGCAGCGAATCAATCCTGGATTTCCCCGTGACCACCACCCGCATCGAAGGTGAAGTGTGCCGCTATTTCCCGGCCCTGATCAACATCGACCACCTCGACGGTTTCACGCTTACCGGGAACGGCACGATCGAGGGTAACGGCCTTCCCTACTGGCGCGCCTTCGGCATGCGGGCGCGCTGGAAGCCCAACTGGACGAACAAGGATGAGCAGCGTCCGCGCCTGTTGCACGTCTCGAACAGCACCAATGTGGTGCTTGCCGATGCGGCCCTGCAGAACTCCCCGTTCTGGACCTGCCACATCTACAAGTCTGACCACGTCCGTATCCTGAATCTGCGCCTGTACTCTCCGAGGAACTCCGCCAGTGCGGACGGCATCGATCTCGATGCCTGTACCAACGTCCTGGTCAAGGGTTGCCGCATCACGGTCAACGACGACGCCGTCTGCTTCAAGGGCGGCAAGGGACCCTGGGCAGACCAGGACCCCAACAATGGAGCTAATGAAAACATCCTCGTGGAAGATGTCTTCTTCGACCACACTACGGGCAGCTGCGTGACCTGCGGCAGCGAATGCATCCAGACCCGCAACATCATCGTACGCAACTGCACGGTCGAGCAGGGCCAGAACCTGCTCCAGCTCAAGATGCGGCCCGACACCCCGCAGCACTACGAGTTCATCCGCCTCGAGAACATCAAGGGCAGTTGCGCCGCGGTGCTGCTCTGTGCCCCCTGGACCCAGTTCTTCGACCTCAAGGACCGCAAGGATATCCCGCGCTCCTACGGCGAGCACATCGTCTTCAAGGACCTCGACCTGGAGTGCCGCGCCTTTGCCAACGTGCGCCGCGTGGATGACCAGTATACCCTCAACGACATCACCTTCGACAACGTCAAGGTCCAGACCGGCCGTCCTGACTGGGAGCGCAGCGCTATCGACAACCTGACCGTCAAGGACACTTTCATCAACGACGTCAAACAGTAGTATCTGACAATTATTAACCGACCCTCTGTCATGAAAAGAATCCTCCTCTCCCTGCTCGCGCTGGCAATCGTGCTGCCTGCGGGCGCCAAGCCCCCCAAGAAAGTCAAGGAGCAGCCGCTGCTCTGGCCGGACGGCACGCCCGTCCCGGAATGGTTCCTCAGCGCGGAAGTCCCCGCGCCGGAAAGCCTTGGCAAGACTTATAATATCCGTGACTTCGGCGCCATCAGCGACCCGAACACCAAGCAGACCGCCCTGATCCAGAGCGTCATCGACAAGGCAGCGGAAGAAGGCGGCGGCGTGGTCGTGATCCCGGAGGGCATCTACAAGACCGGCGCGCTCTTCTTCAAGCAGGGCACGCACCTCTACATGAGCCGCGGCGCCGTGCTGCTGGGCAGCGAGTTCATCGGGGACTTCCCCATCATCGAGACCCGTATCGAGGGCGAGATCTGCAAGTATTTCTCCGCCCTGATCAACATCGACCACCTGGACGGCTTCACCCTCACGGGCCCCGGCACCATCGACGGCAACGGCAGCCCTTATTGGCAGGCCTTCCGCCTGCGCCGGCAGTGGAACCCGCAGTGCACCAACAAGGACGAGCAGCGTCCGCGCCTGGTGCACGTCTCGCACAGCAAGAACGTCGTCCTGGCGGACGCCACGCTGCAGAACAGCCCGTTCTGGACCTGCCATATCTACAAGTCCGACCACGTCAAGGTGATCGGCCTGCGGCTCTTCTCGCCCGTGGCCCCGATCCGTTCCGCCAGTGCAGACGGTGTGGACCTCGACGCCTGCACCAACGTGCTCGTGAAAGGCTGCCGCATCACGGTCAACGACGACGCCGTCTGCTTCAAGGGCGGCAAGGGCCCCTGGGCCGACCAGGATCCGGTCAACGGTGCCAACGAGAACATCCTCGTAGAGGAAGTCTTCTTCGACCACACCACCGGCAGCTGCGTGACCTGCGGCAGCGAGTGCATCCAGACCAAGAACATCATCGTGCGCAACTGCACCGTGGAGCAGGGCCAGACCCTCCTCCAGCTCAAGATGCGCCCGGACACCCCGCAGCACTACGAGTACATCCGCATCGAGAACGTCAAGGGCAGCTGCGCCGCCGTGATGAGCTGCGCCCCCTGGACCCAGTTCTTCGACCTGAAGGGCCGCGAGGACATCCCCCGCTCCTTCGGTGAGCACATCGTTTTCAAGGACCTCGACCTGGAGTGCCGGAGTTTTGCGAACGTGCGCCGCGTGGATGAGCAGTATTCCCTCAACGACATCACCTTCGACAATGTCAAGGTCAAGACCGGCCGTCCTGACTGGGAGCGCAGCGCCATCGACAACCTGACCGTCAAGGACACCTACGTAAACGACATCAAGCAATAAGCATGAGAGATACCCTGATCACCGCCCGCCGCAAGAAGACGGAGCTCATCACCGCCCTCGTATGCTTCGTGCTGGCCTTCCTGCTCAACATCGTCTGCATCATCGTGTACAAGACGCCGTTCAAGGAAGTGTTCACGCAGATCGGCTACATCATCGTCATCGCCATCGGACTTTACGTCGCGTGGACGGCCATCCGGCTGCTTGTCTGGCTGATCCGCGGCCGCAAATAGATGGAATTCGTCTACGACACCCGCAACCCCTCCTTTCCGACCGCCTATTCGCGGCTGGCAGCCATGCACACGCAATGCGAGATCCTGCTGCCAGGCATGGAAGAAGCCCCCGCCCGCGCGCTCTGCGAATCCGTGTGGGAGCTCGTACGGGAGGCTGACCGGCGCTACAACCGCTTCCTGCCCGGGAGCGTCCTGTCCGCCGTGAACCGGGATGCTGCCGGAGAGGCCGTGGAAGTCGACGACGAGCTGTTCTTCATCTTGCAGATGTGCGCGACGCTGCACAAGGCGACCCTGGGCTGGTTCGACATTTCGGCCGGCTCACGGGTCTCCGGACGCAGCTGGGAGCTGGATCCGGAGGCCCGGACCGTGCGCTTTTCCCGGCCGGGCATGCAGCTGGACCTGGGCGGCTTTGTGAAAGGATTCGTCCTGGAGCGGGCCGTACAGGCCGTCTCCGCCGCCACGGACTGCGCCTTGCTTTCCTTCGGGGGGAGCTCCACGGCCGCAGTCGGAAAACACCCCTTCGGGGCACCCTGGCCCGTATCGGTCGCACACATCTACTATCCGGACCGGGTGGCATACACCTTCCAGCTTGAGGGGGAAAGCCTTTCGGTGTCCGGCAAGGACCCGCGCGGGCGGGGCCACATCATCGACCCGCACACGGGCAACACCGTGGAGAAAGATGGCCTGGTCGCCGTGACGGGGACCTCTCCCATGGTCACGGAGGTCCTGTCGACAGCCTTGTGGGTGGCTCCGGCCAGCCAGCGCGGCAAAATCCTGGCGGCCTTCGAGGGCTACCAAGCCTGGGAAATTGTTTGCAAGACTGACACCAATTCATTAACTTTGAGGATATGAACGAAAAAATGACCCGCAAGGACTTCCTCTCCAGCCTCGCCTTCGGCGGGACGGCCTTTGCCCTGTTCCCCTGGCTGAGCGCCTGCTCGCCCGAGAAGCAGAAGGAGACGACGGGAGAGCGGGCCCGGCTCGGCATCATCGGGACGGGCTCCCGGGGGAGGTTTCACCTTGCGAACCTGCTGCAGGACCCGTCTGCAGAGATCGTGGCCCTGTGCGACGACTTCGCGCCGCACCTGGACGAGGCATCCGCCCTCTGCCCCGGCGCCAAGCGCTATACCGATTATCATGAACTCCTGGAAGACAAGGACGTAGACGGCGTGATCATCTGCACGCCGCTGTCCATGCACGCCCGGATGACCGTCGACGCACTCGCCGCCGGCAAGCACACCTTCTGCGAGAAGGCCATGGCCCACACGCAGGAGCAGCTCCTCGCGATGATCGCCGCCTGGAAGCAGTCCGGGCGGGTGCTGATGATCGGCCAGCAGCGCATGTTCGACCCCAAGTATGTCAAGGCCATGGAACTCGTCCACGGCGGGGCGATCGGACAGGTCGTCGGGATCCGCAACTACTGGTACCGCAACAACGACTGGCGCCGGGAGGTTCCCTCCCCCGAATTCGAGCGCCGCATCAACTGGCGCCTCTATGACGAATACTCCCGCGGCCTCATGGCCGAACTGGCCTGTCACCAGCTGCAGAACGGCTCCTGGGCGATGGGCGGCATCCAACCCTCCTTCGTCACCGGCACGGGCAGCATCCAGTTCTGGAAGGACGGGCGCGAGGTCTTCGACAACGTCGCAGCCATCTACCAGTATCCCAACGGGGTCCACATGACCTTCGAGTCCATCATCTCCAACAAGCATTTCGGCATGGGCGAGCAGATCCTCGGTTCCGAAGGGACCATCGACCTGGTGCGCGGTGTCATGCACAGCGAGACCGGCAACCGCCATTCCGGTATCCGGCAGCTGCTGGACCAGATCGCCCAGGGCATCCTCTCCAACGCCGCCTTCGCCGGGACCTCCTGGGTCACGGAGGAAGCCTCCAAGGATCCCGGCATCCGTTTCGTGAACAACGTGACGGTGAACGACGGCGCCAGCACCGTGGGCGCCGCCGGAGACGGCTCCGTGGAGCTGATGCACGCCTACTGCCTCGCCGTGATCAGCGGGGACCAGCCCGCCGGCATCGTAGAAGAAGCCTACTGGAGCACCCTGCTCGCCCTGCTCGGCGACCAGGCCACGCATCTGGCAGGACGGGTGGAGATCCCTTCCGCGGCCGAACTCGGCATCTCATTCTGACAACATCATAACCATTCAAAACCAAATAACCGTAATCATCAACACCATGAAGAAAACCCTCTTAGCTGCGGCCCTCCTGCTGGCCGCGATGAGCAGTGCCTACGCCCAGTTCGGGGTGTGGCAGGCTTCTGAAGTCAAGAAAGTGAAGGATGAGCAGACCGGCGTCGAGCTCAACATCCTCACGGACACCCAGAAGAACGACCGTTTCATCTACCAGACCGACCCGATGTGGACGCCGTCCGGAAAGTACCTGCTTTTCCGCTCGTCCAGCAGGGGCCCGGAGATGGAGCGCACCGCTCCTGACGGCCGTACCGTCAAGTATAGCCCGACCTATTACTATTTCCTGGAGGTGGCCACCGGCCGCACGATCCAGGTCACGGACGAGTCCGTCGGCTCGGTCTACCTGTCCAATGTTTCGGACAAGATGTGGCTCAACCGCCGCGAAGGTGAGAACTGGACGATGTACGTGATGGACCTGACCAAGTTCTTCGCAGACGCCGGCCGTGGCCGCGCCAAGAAGCTGGATGATTACATCTCCTACATCGGCGCCTTCCCCAATAGCGAAGAGATGGGCCGCCCGGGCGGCTGGTGCGTCAACTGCGACGACACCTACGCCTTCATCACCGTGAGCCGCAACGTGATGCCCACGGAGGAGGAGCTCGCCATCCAGGAGAAGGTGGCCCAGAAGCCCCGTGAGGACCAGCCTGTCAAGGTGGGCCAGGGCATGAGCGGCCTCCGCAAGATGAACCTCAAGACCGGCGAGGTCAGCTTCATCCGCAACGTCCCGTTCCGCGTCGGCCACATCCAGTGCAGCCGCTTCCGCCCCAACGAGATCCTCTTCTGCTGCGAGACGGGCGGTGACGCCGGCCAGCGCATGTGGTACTGCGACGCCAAAACCAACGAATACAAGCCCCTCTACAAGGAGACCCCGCTCGACTGGGTGACCCATGAGACCTTCGGCACCGAGGACTACGTCTACTTCAACGTCCTCGGCTGGCAGGACCGCCTCCGCAAGCAGGCCAGCGGTATCTTCCGCATCAACCTCCGCACCGACGACGTGGACGTGATCGGCCAGGTCGAGATGGACATGGACCGCGAGTCCTCCCTCAAGGGCCGCGGCTTCTGGCACTGCAACTCCACCCGTGACAACCGCTTCGCCGCAGGCGACACCTTCGCCGGCAGCATCTGGGTCGTGGACGTGGAGTCCGGCCTCAGGTTCCAGATCGCATCCGACATCAAGATGGCCCCGGACCACGGCCACCCGTTCTTCAGCCCGGACGGCACCAAGCTCTGCTTCCAGAGCGGCCATTACTCCGACGGCAAGCGCCTCAACCTGATGATGGTCGACCTGACCAAGCTTCCGTTCTATCACAAATAGCCCATGAAAGGTTTATTCCGAATCCTTCCGCTGGCCGCTGCGACGCTTATCGCAGCGGCTTGCGGTCAGAATAAAGCCGCCGGCGACCCCTGGGCCCAGGCGGACAAGATCCTGGCCACGATGAGCCAGGTGCATTTCCCCGACAGGAGCATCTCCATCGTCGACTGCGGTGCCGTCCCCGGCGACTCCACGCAGCTGGCCACGGAAGCCATCAACAACGCCATCCTGGCGATGAACCAGGCGGGCGGCGGCACGGTGATCGTGCCCGCCCAGACTTTCTGGACCGGCCCGATCACGCTCAAGAGCAACGTCAACCTGCACCTGGAGGACGGCGCCGTGCTCAAGTTCAGTACGGATGTCAAGCAATACTTCCCCGCCGTCCCGTCCCGCTGGGAGGGCATCGACTGCAACAACACGCACCCGCTGATCTACGCCTACGGCGAGACCAACATCGCCCTCACGGGCAAGGGCACGATCGACGGCTGCGCCGCCAACGAAAACTGGTGGGGCCGCGGCCGCTTCACGGAGCGCCGCCCCTGGCCGCTCGACCCGACCGATCCCAAGTCTCCGGTGATGGAGGGATCGCGCGTGCGCCTGCTCGCTTGGGGCGAGAGCGGCGCGCCGATGTACGAGCGCACCTACACCGAGGTGGACGGCCTGCGTCCGCAGACCATCCATTTCAACCGCTGCACCACCGTGCTGATCGAAGGGGTGACCCTGCTGCGTTCTCCGTTCTGGGTGATCCATCCCCTGATGTGCACCGACCTGACGGTCAGGGGCGTCACCATCAACAACAACGGCCCCAACGGCGACGGCTGCGACCCTGAGTCCTGCAAGAATGTCCTCATCGAGGACTGCGTCTTCAATACCGGTGACGACTGCATCGCTATCAAGAGCGGCCGCAACGAAGACGGCCGCAAATGGGGCATCCCGTCCGAAAACATCATCGTACGCAACTGCCAGATGGCCAACGGCCACGGCGGCGTGGTGATCGGTTCCGAGATCTCCGGCGGCTACCGCAACCTGTTCGTGGAGAACTGCAAGATGGACTCCCCCAACCTGGACCGCGTGATCCGCATCAAGACCTCCACCGCCCGCGGTGGCGTGATCGAGGGCATCCACGTGCGCAACGTCGAGGTGGGCCAGTGCCGCGAGGCCGTGCTCCGCATCAACCTCAAGTACGAGATGAACGAGATCGCCAAGCGCGGGTTCATCCCCGAGGTGCGGGACGTCACGCTCGAGAACGTGACCTGCCGGAAATCCACCTATGGCGTCCGCTTCGACGGACTGGACGAGGAGACGAAGATCAACGACATCACCCTGCGCGACTGCACCTTCGAGGGTGTCCAGCGGGATCCCGTCCTCCAGTCCGGCCTGGTGGGCAAGGTCACTTTCGAGAATACGACCATCAACGGCAAGCCGCTGTAGGCGTTTTCTTTTCAACCTGATTTATAATCACTTACGATTTTACTCCGGGGCTTTTTCCCCGGAGTAAAATTATAATACCCTGTCTGTTAGCATCTTACGAAAACGGCCCGAAAAGGGATTGCGGCCGGGAGAGCATGAAATGGCGCGAAAAACGATGGATTGTGCATATTATTTTGTATATTTACCCTTTGGTAACAACCCTCATAACCGAGACACTAACAACCAATTTATATGCACTACCGCTTCGTTTGTTTCATCTTTTTACTCACATTTAGCCTGACGGCCGCCGCGCAGCAGACGCAGACGCTGTATCTCTCCGGCACCGGCTCCGATGACACCCGGACCTGGCAGTTCCGCTGCTCCGACGGACAGAACAGCGGGAAATGGGGTACGATCGAGGTCCCTTCGCAGTGGGAACTGCAAGGTTATGGACAGTACACCTATGGCTTCTCGGCCGGTTTCGGCGTCAGGCCCGTCAACGAATTCGGCGAGTACCGCTACAACTTCAAGGTCCCGGCCGCCTGGCGGGGCCGCAATGTGCGGATCGTCTTCGAGGGCGTGATGACGGACACGGACGTGCGCATCAACGGCCAGTCCGCCGGCCCCGTGCACCAGGGCAGTTTCTACCGCTTCTCGTATGACATCACCAAGCTCCTGAAATACGGCGGGACCAACAAACTGGAGGTGACCGTCCACAAGGAGTCCGCCAACGCTTCGGTCAACAGCGCCGAGCGCCGCGCCGACTGGTGGAACTTCGGCGGCATCTACCGCCCGGTCTACCTGACGGCCACGGCCCCCGAGCACATCGCGCACCACGCGATCGACGCCCGGGCTGACGGCTCCATGTTTGTGGACCTGGAGCTGGAAAATGCTCCCGCCGGTGCATCCGTCCGTTATTCCCTCACGCCGCTGACCGCGCCGGCAGCCTCTGCGCAGGTACAGGTGATGACAGCGCAGAGTCATTCCGGGCTTGACCCGGAATCTCCCGCCATCCGTCATGAGCTGCGCTGGGACGGCGTCAAGCCCTGGGAATGCGAACACCCCAACCTGTATGTCCTCAAGATCGAGCTGCTCTCCCCTGCCGGCAAGGCCCTGCATGAGGTGGACACCCGCGTGGGCTTCCGCACCGTGGAGCTCCGCCCGCGCGACGGCCTGTACGTCAACGACGTCAAGGTCGTCCTGAAGGGCGTCAACCGCCACGTCTTCCACCCGGAGAGCGGCCGCTGCTCCTCCCCCGCCATCAGCCGTTCCGACGCGGCGCTGGTCAAGCAGATGAACATGAACGCCGTCCGCTCGCACTATCCGCCGGACGACCATTTCCTGGATGCCTGCGACTCCCTGGGCATCTTCTACCTCGACGAGCTGGCCGGCTGGCACGGCCGCTATGACGACGAGGTAGGTCCCCAGCTTGTGGAAGAGATGGTCAAACGCGATGTCAACCACCCCAGCGTCATCATCTGGGACAACGGCAACGAAGGCGGCTGGAACACCCACCTGGACCCGCTGTTCGCCAAGTTCGACCCGCAGAAGCGCCACCTGATCCACCCGTGGGCGGATTTCGACGATCTCGACACCCATCACTACCCGACCTACCTGACCGGCGTTGCCCGTTTCACCAACGGCTATAAGGTATTCATGCCCACGGAGTTCATGCACACCAACTCTGACCAGGGCGGCGGAGCCGGCCTGGAGGACTTCTGGGCCAGCTGGTCCGAGCACCCGCTCTTCGCCGGCGGCTTCATCTGGGCCTTCGTGGACGAGGCCGTGGTCCGCACGGACAAGGACGGCATCCTCGACACCAACATGGACCAGGGCAACGACGGCGTCGTGGGCCCGTACCGCGAGAAGGAAGGCAGTTTCTGGGCCATCCGCGAGATCTGGGCCCCCGTCCAGTTCCGCAAGTTGCTGATCACCCCGTCCTGGCGCGGCGACTTCTACGTCACCAACAAATTCCTCTTCACCAACCTCGACCGCTGCACCATGCAGTACCGCGTCAAGCGGCTCGGCACGCCGGCCGAAGGCGCCGCTTCGGTGATAACCGCCAGCGGCTCCGTCAAGATGCCGTCGCTGGTACCCAACACCACCGGCATCATGCACATGGACCTGCCGGCCGGCTTCTTCGACGGCGACCTGCTGGAGCTGGAAGCCTTCGACGAGGGCGGCAAGAGCATCTGCACCTGGACCTGGCCGATTCACTACGCCGGCGACTACCTTGCGGCGCACAGCCCGTTCCGCGCCGGCGCCGCCGCCCGGACGGCCCAGCGCGACTCGACCCTCACCCTGAGCGCCGGGCGGGTTGCCGTGGACTTCAATGCCAACTCGGGTGAGCTCGGCGAGATCCGCCTGGACGGCAAGGCCGTGCCTTTCGGCAAGATGCGTCCCGTGGGCATCAAGTACCGCTTCATCGAAGGCAAGGCCCGGCGCGAGGGCGACGACGCCGTCTTCGTGGCCCGCTACCTCGGCGCCGTGGATTCCATCGTCTGGCGCCTCAAGCCCGACGGCAAGCTCGGCATGGACGCCCTGCTGCTCAACCGCGACAACGGCGGCGTACGGGGCGGTTTCGACGACGGGTTCATGGACACGGAAGTGCTGGACCTCGGCTTCACCTTCGACTATCCGAAAGAGAATGTCAGCGGCATGCAGTGGCTGGGCCGCGGCCCGTACCGCGTGTGGAAGAACCGCCAGCGCGGCCACAACATCGACCTTTGGCAGAAAGCATACAACGAGACCGTGACCGGCCGTGCCGTCCGGGGACAGCTGGAGTATCCCGAGTTCAAGGGCTACCACGGCAACGTCTACTGGGCGAAGCTCGAGTCCGACAAGGCTCCGCTGACCATCTACAGCGAGACCGACGGCCTGTTCGTAAAGGTCTACAACCCCGACGAGTTCCCGGGTTCCTTCACCAAGTTCTTCCCGGTGCTGCCCGAAGGGGACATCTCCCTGCTGCTGGACATCCAGGCCATCAAGAGCTTCAAGCCCATCCCCCAGCAGGGCCCGCACAGCCAGCCCGGCAACATCCGCATCAAGTCCGGCGACGAAGGCCTCCGGATGAAAGTCTGGTTCGATTTCCAATAACCGTCAGTACAATATGAGACCAAAATTCTTAGCTATCCTCCTGCTCTGCCTGGGCGCACTCACGGCGTCCGCCCAGACGGCCTATGACTTCAGCAGACTGAAGATGGAAGACCTCGGCCGCGGCGTGATTGCCGTCCGGCAGAGTCCTTCCGAGGTGTTCGTGACCTGGCGCTACCTGACCCAGGATCCCGCGAACATCAAGTTCAACGTCTTCCGCGACGGCGTCCAGGTCAACGCCCGGCCCATCGCCGACGTGACCTTCTTCGTGGACAACAACGCCTCTGCCGCAGCCGCCACCTACGAGGTCCGGCCGGCCTCCGGCGCAGGCAAGTCCGGCCGCTTCGTGCTGCCCGCCGGCGCCCCGGAGGGCTACATCCCCATCGCGCTCGACATCCCTGCGGACCGCACGATGCCCAACGGCGAGCGGGCCGTCTACTCCCCCAACGACTGCTCGGTGGGCGACGTGGACGGTGACGGCGAATACGAGATCTTCCTGAAATGGGATCCGTCCAACGCCCACGACAACGCCCACAACGGCTACACCGGCGAGGTCTACATCGACTGCCTCAAGCTCAGCGGCGAGCGCCTGTGGCGCATCGACCTGGGCCGCAACATCCGCGCAGGCGCCCACTACACGCAGTTCATCGTCTACGACCTGGACGGCGACGGCTGCGCCGAGCTGGTCTGCAAGACCTCCGACGGGACCGTGGACGGCACCGGCAAGGTGATCGGCAACCCGGACGCCGACTACCGCGAGCACGGCAGCCGTACCCTCGGCCGCATCATGAAAGGCAATGAGTACCTGACCGTCTTCAACGGCCGTACCGGCGCCGCCATGGCCACGGTGGACTATGTCCCCGGCCGCGGCGAGAACGGCTCCTGGGGAGACACCAACGCCAACCGCTCCGACCGCTACCTGGCCACCGTCGCCTACCTGGACGGTGTCCGTCCGAGCGCGGTGATGTGCCGCGGCTACTACACCCGCGCCACCCTCGCCGCCTGGGACTGGGACGGCAAGGAACTCAAGATGAAGTGGTTCTTCGACTCCCACAGCGACGAAGCCCTCAAGGCCTGGGACGGCCAGGGCAACCATAACCTCCGGGCCGCCGACGTGGACGGCGACGGCTGCGACGAGATCATCTACGGCTCCTGCTGCATCGACAACGACGGTACGGGCCTCTACTCCAACCGCCTGGGCCACGGCGACGCCATGCACCTCGGCGCCATGATCCCCGGCAGCAAGAAGCTGCAGGTCTGGATCGGCCACGAGAGCCGGGGCGTCGGCTCCGCACTCGTGGACGCCGCCACCGGCAAGATCATCTACCGCATTCCGTCCAATACCGACGTCGGCCGCTCGATGGCCATCGACGTCGACCCGACCAACCCCGGTTGGGAGATGTGGACCAGCGCCTCCGGCGGCATGCGCGACTACACCGGTAAGGTGATCGCAAAACAGCCGAACTCCGTCAACTTCGCCGTGTGGTGGGACGGTGATCTCAGCCGCGAGCTGCTGGACCGCACCCACGTGCAGAAATTCAACGTCCAGACCAAGGAGGTCGAAGTCATCCGCGAGTTCGAAGGCACGCAGTCCAACAACGGCTCCAAGTCCAACCCCGCCATCTCCGGCGACCTGTTCGGCGACTGGCGCGAGGAGGTCCTGCTCCGCTCCGCGGACAACAAGGAGCTCCGCCTGTATGTCTCCACCATTCCCACCAAGTACCGCTTCCACACCTTCCTGGAGGATCCGGTCTACCGCACCAGCATCGCCACGGAGAACGTCTGCTACAACCAGCCGCCCGAGGCCGGATTCTATTTCGGCGAGGAGCTGAACGGCAAGTTCCGCGGCACCACTGTCAAGGGCATCAAAGTCACGGCCCCGAAGTACCTCCTCGAAGATGTCCTGCTGGACTCCGTGATCATCGGCCGCCAGCGGATGCAGACCGTGCCGCAGGGCCCGGCCGGCAATCCCAACGGCACCCCGGAGCGCCCGCGCCAGGGACAGGGACAAGGACAGCGCCCGCCGCAGCAAATGCAGCAGGGCCAGCGTCCGCCGCAGGGCCAGATGCCCCCGCAGGGCCAGTTCTCACCTGAGCAGATGCAGCAGTTCATGCAGCAGATGACTCCGGAGCAGCGGCAACAGTTCATGCAGCGCATGCAACAGATGCAGCAGGGTCAGCAGCCTCCCCAGGGCCAGCGCCCGCCGCAGGGGCAACCGCAGGGGCAGCGTCCGCCGCAGGCCATGCGGCAGGACAACAGCTACCGCGACAATACTCCCGACTCGCTGGACCTTGCGAAGACGGCGCGGCCCGTGGCCGGCAGTTCCCGCAAGGGCAGCAACCCGGTGCTATTCCTCGTCGGTGACTCGACGACCCGCACCGGCACCCGCGGCAACGGCGACAACGGCCAGTGGGGCTGGGGCTACTACGCCCAGGACTGGTTCGACGCCGACCGGATCACCGTGGAGAACCACGCCCTCGGCGGGCTCTCCTGCCGCACCTTCTACCGCGACTGGTGGCCGGACGTGATCAAGGGCGTCCAGAAGGGCGACTACGTGATCATCCAGATCGGCCACAACGACAGCGGCCCCTACGACACGCCTTTCGGCCGCTCCTCGATCCCCGGCACCGGCAAGGAGACCGTGCAGGTGACCGGCCGTGACGGCAAGGTCGAGACCGTGCTGAGCTACGGCGAATACCTGCGCCGCTACATCGACGAGGTCCGAGCCAAGGGCGCCACTCCGCTGCTCTCCACGCTGACTCCCCGCAACCAGTGGGATAACGGCAAGGTCCGCCGCAAGAACGACTCCTACAACCCCTGGATCCGTGAGGTGGCCGCCGAGAAGAACGTCCCCGTGATCGAACTCGAGGAGATCTCCGCCCGTGACTTCGAGAGCTGGAGCAAGGAGAAGGTCAACTACATGTTCTACAACGACAACATCCACTCCAGCGCCTTCGGTGCGGCCCACAACGCCTACTGCATGGCGCGCGGCATCGCCGCGCTCCCGCAGAGCGACCTCAAGGACTACCTCAAGTCGCTGGAGCTGCCGAATCTCGGCATCGCCCGCGAGCCGGGCAAGCCCGCGCTCATCGTCACGGGTGACAGCACCATCAAGAACTCCGACTCCGCCCCCGACGGGATGTGGGGCTGGGGCAGCGTGCTGGAGACGGTCTTCGACCCGTCCCGCATCACGCTCGTCAACGCCGGCCGTGCCGGCCGCAGCGCCCGCACCTTCCTCGACGAGGGTCTCTGGGACCGCGTCTACAACAGCATCCAGCCCGGTGACTACGTCGTCATCCAGTTCGGACACAACGATTTCGGTCCCCTGGGCACTTCCCCGTTCCGTTCCGAGATCCCCGGCAACGGCGAGGAGACCGAGAACATCTTCATGCCCAACATCCGCAAGTACATGGTCATCCACACCTACGGCTGGTACCTGCGCAAGTTCATCGACGAGGTCCGTGAGAAGGGAGGTACCCCGATCCTCCTAAGCGTGACCCCGCGCAACATCTGGTCCGACAGCAAGATCGAGCGCCGCGACGACTTCTACGGGATCTGGCTGCGCGACGTCGCCCGCCAGACCGGCGTGGACTTCATCGACATGCACAACATCTCCGCTGATTTCTTCGACAGCATCGGCCCGGACGCCACCAAGGCCTACTACAAGAACGACCATACCCACACCTCCAGGCTCGGTGCCGAGCGTAATGCCAAGTCCTTCGCCGAAGGGCTCAGGAAAGCCGGACACCCGCTTGCCAAATACTTGAAATAGAAGATATGAGATCCAAACTCCTGCTCAGCGCAGCCCTCGGGCTGCTCGCCGTCCCGGCCGTCTTCGGCCAGGGCACGGGCTGGTACACCCCCACCAACGAGAACAAGCCGTTCGTCCGCTGGTGGTGGCTCGGCAGCGCCGTCGACAAAGAGGGCCTGACCTACAACCTCGAGGAATTCGCCAAGGCCGGCATCGGCGGCTACGAAGTCACGCCGATCTACGGCGTCCAGGGCAACGAAGCCAACGACATCGACTACCTCTCCCCCAAGTGGATGGAGATGTACAAGTGGCTCGTCTCCGAGTCCGCCCGGCTCGGTCTCGAATGCGACCTCAACAACGGTACCGGCTGGCCTTTCGGCGGGCCGCAGATCACTCCGGAACTGGCCGCCCAGAAGATGGAGGTCACCCCGGAAGGCGTCAAATCTGTCCAGACCCGCCAGATGGTCAAGCGCGCCGCCCCCGGCGGCGAGGGTTTCGTGATGGACCACTACAACCCGGAGGCCCTCAGGGTCTACCTGGACCGCTTCGACAAGGCATTCGCCCAGAGTGGCGCCAAGTGGCCGCACACCTTCTTCAATGACTCCTACGAGGTGTACGGGGCCGACTGGACGCCGAAGTTCGCCGAGATCTTCCGCGAGCGCTACGGCTACGACATCACGCCCTACCTGCAGCAGATTCCGGCGCCTGTACGGGCGACGCCCGGCCAGCGGCCGCAGGAGCCCGGTCCGATGACCGCCGCCAAGCTCACCGACTACGACCGCGCCATCGCGGACTACCGCGAGTGCCTCGGCACCCTGCTGGTCGAGAACTTCATCGACCCGTGGATCGCCTGGTGCCACAGCCACGGCTCCCTGGTGCGCAACCAGTCCCACGGCTCCCCCGCCAACCTGCTGGACGTCTACGCGACCGTGGACATCCCGGAGTGCGAGACCTACGGCCGTACCGTCTTCGACATCCCCGGCCTGCGCCAGGATCCCATCGGCCGGCCCAATGACGGCGACCCAGCCGTGCTGAAGCTCGCCTCCTCCGCCGCCCACGTGGCCGGCAAGAAGTACACCTCCAGTGAGACCCTGACCTGGATGACGGAGCACTTCCGCACCTCCCTGAGCCAGTGCAAGCCGGAGATCGACCAGATGTTCGCCTCGGGCGTCAACCATGTCTACTTCCACGGCGCCCCCTATTCCCCGAAGGGTGCGGAGTTCCCGGGCTGGTTGTTCTACGCCTCCATCAACATGTCCCCGACCGGCGGCATGTGGAAGGACGCCCCCGCGCTGTTCAAGTACATCGAGCGCTGCCAGGCCTTCCTGACCGCAGGCACCCCCGACAGCGACTTCTATCTCTATTTCCCGGTCTATGACCTGTGGAGCAGCCGCACGCAGACGGCCTACATGATGTTCGACATCCACTCCATGGGCCGCACCATGCCGGATGTCAAGGCTGCGATGAACGGCATCGTGGCGGCCGGCTTCGACGCCGACTACATCTCCGACAAGCAGCTGCTCGAGCACGAGATCGACAAGCCCGTGATCGTGCCCGCCACGCAGCTGATGCCCGTCGAGACCGTCAAGCGGCTCGCCGAGCTGAAGAAGCAGGGAGTGCCCGTGTACATCATCGGCAACCTGCCCCAGGACGTCCCCGGCCTGCATGACCTCGCCGCGCGCCGCAAGGAGTTCAAGAAGGCCGTGAAGGGCCTGGGCAAGGCCACGACCATCGAGAAGGTCTTCGCCGCCTACAAGCCCGAGACCTTCAAGAGCGAGCTGGGCGGCCAGATGATCCGCCGTCGCAACGAAGCGGGCGGCTGGAACTATTTCGCCGCCATGCTCAAGGACAACGCCGTGGACGGCTGGGTCAAGCTCGCCACGCCGGCCGCCGCCGCCATGCTATACGACGCCGTGTCCGGCACCTCCGGCCGCGCCCAGGTGCGCAAGGCCGCCGACGGCTGCGCAGAGATCCGCCTGCAGCTCCAGCCCGGCCAGTCCATCCTCATCAAGACCTTCCCGGGCGCCATCGAGGCCCCGGACTGGAAGTATGCCGCCGCCTGCGGCGAGCCCGTAGCCATCGACCGTGCCTGGAACATCAGCTTCCCGGAGAGCGATCCCGAGATCAAGGGCAACTTCTTCACCGACAAGCCGCAGGACTGGACCAAGCTGCGCAACGACGCCGCCAAGGTCAACTTCGCCACGGCCCTGTACTCCTCCGCCATCGACCTCCTGCATCCCGAGGAGGCTGACGAGTGGATCCTAGACCTGGGCGACGTGCGCGAGAGCGCCCGCGTGGTCATCAACGGCGAGGAGGTCGGCACCGTCTGGTGCGTGCCGTTCCGCATTCCGGTCGGCAAGTACCTCAAGCCCGGCATCAACCTGCTGGAGGTCTACGTGACCAACCTGCAGTCCAACCGCATCGCCGACTTCGACCGCCGCGGGGTGAAGTGGCGCATCTTCAAGGACGCCAACGTCAACACCCTCGGTCCCCGCACCTTCGAGAAGTGGGAGACGGACCCGTCCGGCCTCTGCTCCGAGGTCAACCTCATCCCGGTCCACTTCGACGTCCCCTCCTCCGAGGAGGTCATCGCCCAGGCCCGCCGGGTCAACGACTACTTCATGCACAAGTACCCCGACCCGCTCCGCGTGGTCCCGTTCCCGTCCCGCCGCAAGGTCTATGAGGGCAACATCTGGACGCGCGGCGTCTACTACGAAGGCCTGATGGCCCTCTACTCCGTGGACCCGCAGCAGCGCTACCTCGACTACACGATGGACTGGGGCGACAAGTTCGAATGGAACATGCGCAACGGCCAGACGCTCACGCGCAATGCCGACAACTACTGCTGCTCCCAGGCCTACATCGACATGTACCGCATCTACGGGGAGGAGAAGATGATCGCCAATGTCACGAAGTGCATGGAGAACATCCTCGCCTCCGAGGAGGCCGTCGCCGACTGGACCTGGATCGACGCCATCCAGATGGGCATGCCCGTGCTCATCAAGTACGGCGTGACCATGAACAAGCCGGAGTACTTCGAGAAGGCATGGCAGATGTACAACTGGTCCCGCGAGCGCTTCCTCAATAAGGAAGAGGGCCTGTGGTGGCGCGACAAGGACTTCTGCCCGCCCTACAAGACCCCCAACGGCAAGGACTGCTACTGGGGCCGCGGCAACGGCTGGGTGATCGCCGCCTTCGTGCGCGTGCTCAGCGAGCTCCCCGCCAACGATCCGCACCGCGCCGTCTATGAGCAGGACTTCCTCGACTTCTGCAAGGCCATCATCAAGTACCAGCGAGCCGACGGCACCTGGAACCCGTCCATCGCCGATCCCGACGACTTCGGCGGTCCGGAAGCCACCGGCACCTCGCTCTTCCTGTACGGCCTGGCCTGGGGTCTCAATACCGGCAGGCTCGACGCGGAGACCTACCTCCCCGTCGTCGAACGCGGCTGGAACGGCCTCAACCGTGTCTGCATCCATCCCAGCGGCTTCATCGGCTACTCCCAGGGCTCCGGCAAGGAGCCGAAGGAGGCCCAGCCCGTGACCTACGACCGCATCCCCGACTTCGAGGATTTCGGCACAGGATGTTACTTGCTTGCAGCGTCCGAAGTGAGTAAACTGCACAAGTAGTCAATTATTCAGACATTCTTGGAAATCCCGGACGGAAATCCGGGATTTCTTTGTATATTTGTATGATATCGGATATTAACGACAAAACATACTAAAACTATCTCAACAAACAACTCTATGGCTAAAGAAAAGAAATTAATCACCTGTGATGGTAACCAGGCAGCGTCGAACATCGCTTACCTGTTCAGCGAGCACGCTGCCATTTACCCCATTACGCCGTCTTCCACGATGGCGGAGAACGTGGACGAATGGGCTGCCCACGGCAAGAAGAACCTTTGGGGCGAGACCGTCAAGGTCACCGAGATGCAGAGTGAGGCCGGCGCCGCCGGTGCCGTACACGGCTCCCTGCAGGCCGGCGCGCTGACGACCACCTTCACCGCCTCCCAGGGTCTCCTCCTGATGATTCCGAATATGTACAAGATCGCCGGCGAGATGCTTCCGGCCGTCTTCCACGTGTCCGCACGTGCCCTGGCGTCCCATGCCCTCTCCATCTTCGGCGACCACCAGGACGTGATGGCCTGCCGCCAGACCGGCTTCGCGATGCTCGCTTCCAGCTCCGTACAGGAAGCCCAGGACATCGCCGCCGTGGCGCATCTTTCCGCCATCAAGTCCTCCCTGCCGTTCCTGCACTTCTTCGACGGTTTCCGCACCTCCCACGAGATCCAGAAGATCGAAGCCATCGACGAGGCCGAGCTGAAGAAGATGGTCAGCGACAAGGCACTTGAGAATTTCCGCACCCGCGCGCTCAACCCGGACTCCCCCGTCACCCGCGGTACCGCGCAGAACGCCGACGTGTACTTCCAGGCCGTCGAGTCCCGCAACCAGGTCTATGATGCCGTTCCGGACATCGTGGCCCGCTACATGGGCGAGATCAGCGAGCTGACCGGCCGCACCTACCGCCCGTTCGAGTACTACGGCGCCAAGGATGCCGAGTGCGTGATCGTCGCCATGGGATCCGTCACCGAGACCATCAAGGAGACCATCGACTACCTCGCCGAGCAGGGCCGCAAGTACGGCGTCGTGACGGTACACCTCTACCGTCCTTTCTCCGAGAAATACTTCCTCCGCGTGATCCCCAAGACGGTCAAGAAGATCGCCGTCCTGGACCGCACCAAGGAGCCCGGCGCCCCGGGCGAGCCGCTCTACCTCGACGTCCGCGCCATCTACCAGGGCCGCGAGAACGCCCCGCTGGTGATCGGCGGCCGCTACGGCCTCTCCTCCAAGGACACGACGCCGGCCCAGATCGTCGCCGTCTACGACAACCTTGAGCGCAAGGCCCCGAAGGCCGACTTCACCATCGGCATCGTGGATGACGTGACCTTCAAGAGCCTCCCGACCAAGGGAGAGATCTCCATCGTGAAGAAGGGCACCACCGAGTGCAAGTTCTACGGCCTCGGCTCCGACGGCACCGTCGGCGCCAACAAGAACACGATCAAGATCATCGGCACGCACACCGACCTCTACAGCCAGGCCTACTTCGACTACGACTCCAAGAAGTCCGGCGGCTACACCTGCTCGCACCTCCGCTTCGGCAAGAAGCCGATCAAGGCCCCGTACCTGG
>JAEEGK010005767.1_pt1 | contig 29934 bp, 16 predicted proteins | sample 8958771 | NCBI WGS metagenome assembly JAEEGK01 (sample SAMN16246547, study PRJNA631951) | gut metagenome | biome: gut microbiome; feature: rumen; material: SC-attached | host: Bos | place: Iran: Karaj | collected 2018-10 | reverse complement strand
TTATAGGCTCCCTCTCCGTCCTCTAAAGCCAAATGGGCGGTGACAAGCGGCATTTGCGTATCGCTATACGTACCTTTGGCATGCGCCTCCAGACGGATGACTCCGTCCACATCGATATCTTTGAGGGACGAAGTGAACTTAGCCGGCACGAGCGCCAAGAGCGGTTTAATCTGCCACTCATCGGTCTCTACCTTCGCATCCATCTCGATGACGTCACCTAATGTCACATCGCCTTCCACATGCAGACCGAACTCATTAATCGCCAGAAGGGCGTTCGATATCGTAAAATGCATGGAGTCTAAGTTCATGCCGAGCGAAGCCAGTAACTCAACACGCAGACTGTCGGCATAGGTCTCGCCCTTCAGTTTTGCGCACACATCCTGCGTCTCGAGTTTGATGAGCACCTCCTCCCAACTATCCGCGGTAGCGCGTAACTCCGTCTCGCCTAACGAAGCCTCTATGGTGTCTTTTTTGTCGATAAAATCGATGGTTTTTGCTTTGATACGCAATCCATCTACAGTCAGCTGATCGAAAGGCAAGGAGAAAGCTGCCGTGTCTTCCTCGGTTGTATCCGGGGACGTGACAAACGCACCCGTGAGGTTCGTCGTACCATCCTCAGCAATGAAGAAATGGACACTGGCATCATCCAAAATCGCTTCATGCACATGAAGGTTATTATGGTTGAGAAACTCCATGACGTCCACCGTGGCAATCAAATGTTTGGCCTCAACCACGGTGTCATTCTGCGCACCGGCCTTAGGATTGATCAGCAGTAAACCGTCGGCACGCAAACCAAAACGAGGGAAAGTCGAGAAGAAAGTCAGATCGACCTCACCGATCTCGTACTCACAAGCCACGAACTTATCCGCCGCTTGGCGAGCAATCGGAGTCAAACGCTCCGGCGTGAAGATGACATACATCGCGATACAAACGACAGCAATGACCGTCATCACAATACCGAACAGCGTCCACCCTATGATTTTAAGCGCTTTTATCATTATTCTTTTACTTTGGTGAACTTATATTTCCAACTCTTATTCTCTTTTTCGTAGTACTCAAGAGCCGTATCCGTTAACTTAGTAACGGCAAAACCGACACCGTTAGGAATCTCGGCTCCACCGTTTTTCATAAGGTGGATCTCCGTCAAAGTACCATCGGACTTGAGGTCATACTTGAACCAACCGTTACCGGGAAAACCGTCCTTATTGCGCTGCTTTATCAAATCCTCTTCGTGCTTGTCATCGCTGGTTGTCCACTCGCGACCTAACAGAAACGGATTCTCATCACTCTTCTCAGTAGTGAAACGCACGAAATGACCTTCCGTACTATCTCCGTTTTCCAACCATAAACCCTGCAGATCTTGCAGGTAGAATGTCGGAGTACTCTGTTGACAACTGCTGAATACCAGACCTACCAGCGCGATAAGCGCCAAATAATAGATTTTTTTCATTATGCTTTTTCGATTTTGATGTTCACATTATATCCGTCCATCTCCACGCTTTCGCCTTGTACATCCGCAGCGAGTTGCAGCGAGGTAGCCAGTACCTGACCGGCGATATACTCGTTACAATGGAGCACGGCGTTGTGGATCTCGGGTTTATCTTCGATAGCCACTTGGATGCGGTCGGTGATCTCCAGACCGGACGACTTACGAAGGTTCTGGATGCGGTTGATGAGTTCGCGCGCGATACCTTCTTCGATCAGTTCATCCGTCAGTTCGATATCCAGTGCGATCGTGAGGATACCGTTGTTCGCTACGAGCCAACCCGGCATGTCTTCGGTGATGATTTCTACATCTTCGGGCACGAGCGTGTAGTCCAATAAGGTGAACTGACCATCCGCTTCCATCTTGGCGATGTCGTCTTGAGACATAGCTGTGATTGCTGCAGCGAGTTCTTTCATCTTACCGCCCACTTTCTTACCCAACACTTTGAATTGCGGCTTGATTTTCTTGACAAGTTTGATCTCCGATTGCTCGGCAGGTACGATGACAAGTTCTTTGACGTTCACCTCTGATTTGATGAGATCAGCTACGTGAAGCAGGGCGTCCGTGGTCTCTTTATCCGGCGTCGGGATAACGGCTTTCTGCAGCGGTTGACGGACGTTCTTCTCTGCGCGTTTACGGAGCGAGAGGATCGTAGAAGTTGCTTGTTGTGCAAGGTACATCTGACGTTCCAAATTGAGATCAATCAATGCTTCATTCGCTTTCGGCCACTCGCTTAAATGCACGGTTTCATCGGTCAAATCGCGATAGAGACGGTCAGCATAGAAGGGTGCATTCGGTGCCATGAGTTGGGCTACAGTCTTGAGGCAAGTATAGAGTGTCTCGTACGCCGCTTGTTTGTCGGCATCCATCTCGCCACCCCAGAAACGTTTACGGTTGAGGCGTACGTACCAGTTAGACAGGTCGTCTTGTACAAAATCGCTGATGGCACGCCCGGCTTTGGTGGGTTCATAAGCCTCATAGGCTTCGGTCACTTCTTTGACGAGGGAATTGAGTTTACTCAGGATCCAACGGTCGATCTCCGCAAATGCCTCCGCATTAACTCCGCTTCGATTCTCTCTCGATTGTGTCTCGTTAGTCTGATTTGACATAGGAACCCAACCATCGACGTTTGCGTAGAGCGCAAAGAAACCGTAGGTGTTATAGAGCGTACCGAAGAACTTACGGCGAACCTCGTCCACACCTTCGGGATCGAACTTGAGGTTCTCCCACGGGCTGGAATTGGTCAGCATGTACCAGCGGACGGGATCCGCGCCATACGTATCGAGAGCTCCGAAAGGATCGACGGCATTACCGAGACGTTTGGACATCTTGTTGCCGTTCTTATCAAGCACGAGTCCGTTAGAGATAACATTCTTGTATGCCACGGTGCCTTCGATCATCGTGTGGATGGCATGGAGGGTAAAGAACCATCCACGTGTTTGATCCACACCTTCGGAGATAAAGTCGGCGGTACGCGGTGCGTCTGCGTTCTCAAACGGATAGTGATTCTGTGCGTACGGCATAGCGCCCGAATCGAACCATACATCGATGAGGTCGAGTTCGCGCTTCATGGGTTTGCCCGAAGGTGAAACGAGGATGATATCATCCACGTACGGACGATGCAGGTCGATGACAGACGGATCGTAGTTCGCTTTGGAATAATCACCCACTTTGTGCTTCGGCCAAGGGTTGGCTTTCATGAAGCCCGCCTTCACAGATTTCTCGATTTCAACGAACAATTCTGCGATCGAACCGATACAAATCTCCTCCTTGCCATCCTCGGTGCGCCAGATAGGCAACGGTGTTCCCCAATAACGCGAGCGCGAGAGATTCCAATCATTGAGGTTGTTGAGCCATTGACCGAAACGACCGGTACCGGTGGATTCCGGTTGCCAGTTGATGGTCTTATTGAGAGCAATCATCTCGTCGCGCGCTTTGGTTGATTGGATGAACCAGGAGTCCAGCGGATAATAGAGCACCGGTTTGTCCGTACGCCAACAATGCGGGTACGAGTGCACATGTTTCTCGGTGCGCAACAAACGGCCATCCGCTTTCATCTCCAGACAGAGGTGCAAGTCAAGCGATTCGGCCTTAGAAGCTGCGATTTCATCGTACTTTCCGTCCACGGTGAACTGCGGATCATAGGCGTTCTTCACCCAACGGCCGGCGTATTTACCGTAGAGTTCGGTATTGACATTCTCTTTTACCCACGCCTCGTCGAGGTCCTCTATCTTCCAGTATTTACCGGTGAAATCGACCATCGGACGCGGACCGTAGTTCTTGGTCTGCATGTACAGTCCCGGTACACCGGCTGCGTCACCCACTTTCTTATCATCCGCACCGAAAGTAGGTGCGATATGTACGATACCCGTACCATCTTCGGTGGTCACGTAGTCACCAGGAATAACGCGGAACGCACCCGGACCCGGATTGACCCACGGGAAAAGAGGATCGTATTCGAGGCCTACGAGGTCAGCACCTTTATAGCGCGCTACAATCTCGGCATTCTCGAAATAGGCGGAGAGTCGTGCTTCCGCGAGGATGATATGTTCACCGCTCTCGAGTGCAATCTCCACGTAGTCTATCTTCGGTCCTACGCAGAGGGCAGTATTGGACGGCAAGGTCCACGGAGTGGTAGTCCAAGCGATGATGTAACGACCATCCTTGAGGTGGAATTTCGCCGTACAGGTCAGATCTTTGACGTCACGATAGCAACCCGGCTGGTTCAACTCGTGGCTGCTCAGTCCTGTTCCGGCAGCCGGTGAATACGGTTGAATGGTATAACCCTTGTAGAGGTAACCCTTTTTGTAGAGCTCTTTGAGCAGATACCACAGGGTTTCAATGTATTTGTTATCGTAGGTGATGTAGGGATCATCGAGGTCCACCCAATAACCCATTTGTTTGGTGAGGTTGGTCCATTCCTTCGTGTACTTCATTACCTCGCGGCGGCAAGCGGCGTTGTACTCATCGACGGAGATCTTCTTGCCGATATCCTCTTTGGTGATACCGAGCATCTTCTCCACGCCCAACTCTACCGGCAGGCCGTGGGTGTCCCAACCGGCTTTACGACGCACCTGATAACCCTGCATCGTCTTGAAACGGCAGAATGTATCCTTGATGGTACGCGCCATGACGTGGTGAATACCCGGCATTCCGTTCGCCGAAGGAGGACCTTCAAAGAACAAAAACTGAGGATGTCCCTCACGTGTCGATACACTCTTCTCAAATAAATTTTCTGCTTCCCACTGCGCCAACACCTCGCGGCTCAACGCAGGTAAATCCAATCGTTTGTACTCGTTAAATTTCTTCATTATTTTGTATTTATTCGTTTGCAAGCCGTAGAACGACAAAGTCGTTTTATTTCTCGTGCGTACACGCACTCGATTAAAAAACGGCTGCAAAGGTACGATTTTTTTTGCACATATCAAAATTTTTTAGTAATTTTGCACGTTTTTTGAAAAAAATGCTATGTATCCACAACAAATAATAGATGCTTTACGGCATGTTCGCTACCCGGGAACGGGCAAAGATCTGGTAGAGAGCGGGATGCTGGAAGATGATATCCGTATCTCGGGTTTTGAGGTGTCTTTCTCGCTCATCTTCCCGAAAGACAACGATCCGTTTATGAAGTCGGTGGTTAAAGCTGCGGAAGTAGCTTTGCAGACCTATGTTGATCCGAATGTAGCGGCGAATATCCATACCAAGTTCAAAGTTGAAAGTCCGAAGGCGAAAGTCGAAAGTCCGAAGATTAACGCCAAACATATTATCGCTATTCATAGCGGCAAAGGCGGTGTAGGCAAATCGACCGTGACGGCGAACTTGGCAGTGGCTTTGGCGCAACGGGGATATAAAGTCGGATTATTGGATGCCGACATCCACGGACCGTCAATGCCGAAGATGTTTGCTACCGAAGAATGCCGACCTTTCTCCGTTGAAATCGAAGGAAGAACGCTCATCGAGCCTATCGAACAATATGGGGTAAAGATGCTGTCGATCGGTTTCTTCGTCAATCCGGAACAAGCGGTTATTTGGCGCGGGGGTATGGCCAGCAATGCGATCAAACAACTGATCGAAGACGCCAACTGGGGTGAGTTGGATTACTTCCTGATCGATCTGCCGCCGGGAACGAGCGATATTCATTTGACCTTGATCAATGAATTGCATCTGACGGGCGTTATTGTCGTGACCACTCCTCAACCCGTCGCTTTGGTCGATGCACGCAAAGGTGTGGAGATGTTCCGAAATGAAAAAGTAAATGTAGAAATCCTCGGTCTCATCGAGAATATGGCATGGTTTACACCGGCCGAATTACCCGAAAACAAATACTATATCTTCGGTAAGGACGGCGGTAAACAGTTAGCCGAAGAACTTCAGATTCCTTTGCTCGGTCAAATCCCGCTCGTTCAATCGATTCGTGAGGGCGGTGACGAGGGTACACCAATTGTCTTACAAGCAGGTCATCCAGCCGCGATTTTCTTCGATGAAATCGCACAAAAACTATGAGTCGAACGACAGAATTAGGCATAGCGCCGGTAAATAAACTGCTTTTCAAATATGCGATGCCGGCGATCATAGCGATGACAGCCACGTCGCTCTATAATATCGTGGACAGTATCTATATCGGTCACGGTTGTGGAGCGTTGGCGTTGGGCGCTTTGACTGTGGCTAAGCCGTTCATGGATATCTGTGCCGCTTTCGGTAGTCTTGTGGGCGTAGGTGCATCCTCTTTATTAGCTATCTATCTGGGGGAAAAAGACTACGATCGCGCCAACCGCGTGTTGGGTAACGTGATCGTGATGAATGTTATTCTCTCCGCCCTTGTGATGGCGGTGGGGTTGATTTGGTTGGATCCTATCTTAATGGCTTTCGGAGCGAGCGAAGCGACGTTAGGCTATGCGCACGATTATATGGAGATCATCCTCTATGGGAATATACTGACGCATATCTATTTCGGTCTCAATGCCATGCTTCGTTCGGCCGGTCACCCACGTTTCTCGATGGCGGCGACGATTGTAGCGGTGGTGGTCAATATTATCCTGGATCCGCTGTTTATCTTCGGCATGGAAATGGGTGTTCGAGGCGCAGCCTTGGCAACGGTTATCAGTCAGGCGGTGGCGGTGGTTTGGCAGTTAACGAAATTCACTAACAAGAACGAATTAGTTCGATTTCATCGGGGAATTTGGCGTCTCAACCGACATATCACATCGCGGGCTTTGGCCATCGGCATGTCACCGTTTTTATACAATATCGCGCATTGTTTTGTGGTCATCATCATCAATAATCAGTTAAAGACATTCGGCGGAGATTTAGCGATCGCTTCCTACGGCGTTATCAACCGTCTGACCTTCGTGTTCGCGATGATGGTGATGGGTTTGAATCAAGGAATGCAACCGATTGCCGGGTATAACTACGGCGCGAAGCAATATGACCGTGTGCTTAAATCCTTTTATCTCACTTGTGCGTACGCCACAGGCGTGATGGGTATTGTGTTCTTCCTGGGCGAGTTTTTTCCGGTGGTGGTCACCAAGATGTTCACCCACGATCCGGCACTTATTGCACAAACCATCAAACCGATGCGTATCATCTGCTCGAGTATGTTGATCATCGGGTTCCAGATGGTAACAGGTAACCTCTTCACCTCTATCGGCAAAGCCGGTAGAGCTATTTTCCTGAGTCTGACCCGACAAGTTATTTATCTTATTCCGCTGACTTTACTGCTGCCGATGGCGTTCATCGAACCCTTGGACGGCGTATGGTGGTCCATCCCCATCAGCGACACACTTTCCGCAATTACAGCCGTTATTGTCCTCCTTTCTGCCCGCAAAAGTTTACAAATATCGTAAAAAAAGCAAAAAAATTTGCGTAATTCAATTATTTGTAGTACTTTTGCGCCGTATTTTGCGCGAGTATGCGCGTGTTTGTATGGAAAGAAATGGCAAAATCGGATTTTATTATTGAGGTCAACCATGTTTCGAAGCAGTTCGAGGATGGTAAGTTTGCATTGAATGACGTAAGTCTTCAAGTGAAGAAAGGCGAGTTCGTCACAATCTTAGGCCCTTCGGGCTGCGGCAAAACAACATTACTGCGTTGTATCGCCGGTTTTCAAGTTGCTTCATCGGGAGATATCCTGCTTAAGGGCGAAGATGTCACCAAGACGCCGCCTTATAAGCGTCCCGTGAACACCGTATTTCAAAAATACGCTTTATTCCCCCATTTAAACGTCTTCAACAACGTTGCTTTCGGTCTGAAGCTGAAGAAAGAAGACCCGGAGACCATCAAGAAAAAGGTGCGTCAGGCATTGAAGATGGCTAACCTCACGGGTTATGAGGAGCGCAAAGTGGACACCCTGAGTGGTGGCCAGCAGCAACGTGTAGCTATCGCGCGCGCTATCGTCAACAAGCCGGAAGTGCTGTTGCTTGATGAGCCGCTGAGTGCTTTGGATCTGAAGATGCGCCACGACATGCAGATCGAGTTGAAGGAGTTGCATGAGAAATTAGGCATCACGTTTATCTACGTCACGCACGATCAGGAAGAGGCGCTGACGCTGAGCGATCGCGTGGTGGTAATGAGCGAAGGAAAGATCCAACAGATCGGTACGCCGACGGATATCTATAACGAACCGCAAAACTGCTTTGTGGCCGATTTCATCGGAGAAAGTAACATTCTTTCCGGTACGATGATTCGCGATAAGCGTGTGGAGTTCTGCGGTCAGGAATTCGATTGTATCGACACCGGATTCGGCGAGAACAACCCCGTGGATGTAGTCATTCGTCCGGAGGATATCTATGTTTGGCGCAAGGAGGATGAGAAACGCGGTAAGGTAGTTGCCAACGAAGAGGACGATGCCGAAGACCGTGTACCAAAGGGTAAGTTCACCAAGTGGTACGGCGAAGTACAGAGTTGTATCTTCAAGGGCGTACACTATGAGATGCGTGTACTCACGCCGGATAACTATGAGTTCCTCATTCAGGATTACCATGAGTATTTGCCGGGCACAGAGATCGGTATGCTCGTGAAGCCCGAAGATATCCAGATCATGAAAAAAGAGCACTATATCTGGAATTATTTCGAGGGAGAAGTGCTCAAGAACGGTAAGGTCTGGTTCCTGGATGCCGAATGGGAAGTGGAGGAGAAACAACTCGAAGGTTTTGAGCCCGGCGAGAAGGTACAAGTGCGTGTTAAGTTCCGCGACATCGACCTGCAGGACTATGAAGAAGAAGGTACGCTATCAGGAGAAGTGCATTTTATCTTGTACAAGGGTAACCACTACCAACTGACCATCCGCACGGATGAAGGCAATGACCTGTTTGTGAACACGAATGATGTATGGGATGACGGCGACCGCGTAGGTATCGTTATTCCGAAGAACAAGATCAAGATCGATAAGTGGGAAAATGAGTAAACTGGTTCAGATATTCTCTTCGCGTCGCACCTGGGCATGGCCGTACATCGCGTTCATGGCAATGTTCGTGGTGTTGCCGCTGATCTTGGTCGGCGTCTATGCTTTCACGGATATCAACGGAGACTTCACGTTGCGTAATTTCGCGAAGTTTTTCACACATAGCGAAGCTATTCAGACCTTCCTCTATTCGCTCATGATAGCGGTTTTCAATACCGCGATCTGTCTGCTGATCGGTTATCCGGCGGCATATATCATGGCGCAGGAGGACTTCAAGACCCCTAAAGTGATGGCGATGCTGTTCATTCTGCCGATGTGGATCAATTTCCTGCTGCGTACAGTAGCGACTGTGGAGTTGTTCAACATGTGCGGACTGCCTTTGGGCGAAGGCGCACTGCTTTTCGGTCTGTGCTACGACTATTTGCCGTTTATGATCTACCCGATCTATAACACGCTCCAGAAGATGGACAACTCGCTGGTAGAGGCCGCTCAGGACTTGGGAGCCAACCGCTGGACATGTTTCTGGAAAGTAATTGTTCCGCTGTCCATGCCGGGCGTGTATAGCGGCATTGTGATGGTATTTATGCCGACGGTGAGTACGTTCGCGATCGCGGAATTGTTGACGCATAACAACATCAAGTTGTTCGGTAGCCTCATTCAGGACTATATCACCACCACGGATCTGCTCAACTACGGTGCGGTACTGTCGTTGGTATTGTTGATCATCATCGCCATGACGTCCTTCTTTGGCGACCATGACGATAAAGAGGAAGGAGGGCTGGTATGAAACGGGTATTGGTAATTTGTCATTTGATATTGGTGATTTGCCTCAGCGCTTTTGCGCAATCCAATCTGACGTACGAACTTCGCGTAGGTACGACCGGTGAGAACACGGTATTGGCGAATTTCCCGGAGAGTTATGCCGGGGAGAAGATCAATATAAAGGTGAGCGTGGAGAGTTTAGCGTTTAGCGAACTTGATTTCATTTTCGCCAATAACCAATATCCAATATCCAATATCCAATCCTTCGATTCCATCTACAGTTATACCGATGAAATCGGGACTTTTTGGACTGTATGGCGTAGTAATAAAGAGATCAAGAACCGCGGTCAACGCGTGCGCGCTCAGAACGCCTATAAGACGTTTGAGGAATACGTACGCACGAACACGACGGTAGCCAAACGCAGTACGGGTTGGATCTGGTTCGTGTTTGCCGGTCTGCTTCTGATCGCCGGTATCGTTTATGGATGCGTCATCATCTATCAGCGTCGGCAAGAGAAACTCCTCACGCCGGTAGAGCAAGAGACGCTGCGCCGTAAACGTATGGGCTTGCGCCGTCATTACGGTTCACAACTCTACTTATGGTTGTTACTACTCGTGCTCTACGCACCGATCGCGTTGATTGCCGTGTTCTCGTTCACGAAGAGTAAGATCCTCGGTAACTGGACCGGTTTCTCGTTCGATCTATATGTCAATCTCTTCACCGGCAAGGCGGATGCGGGACTGAATAACGCGATCTGGTACACGGTGGTGATTGCTTTGATTGCCGCGGTGGTTTCCACGATCCTCGGTACGCTGGCAGCAATCGGTATTTACAACATGCGTGCGCGCCAACGTAAGATGGTAAGCTTGCTCAACTCTGTGCCGATGATTAACCCCGATATCATCACGGGTATCTCGCTCTTCCTACTGTTTGTGGCTTTGGGCGTGAGTCAGGGTTTAGCAACGGTTTGTATTGCCCATGTGGTGTTCTGTACGCCATACGTGGTTTTGAGTGTGCTGCCACGCCTCAGCCGAATGAACCCCAACACCTACGAGGCGGCGCTCGATCTGGGTGCCACACCGGCGCAGGCACTGCGCATGGTGATGCTGCCGGAGTTATGGCCGGGCATGCTGAGCGGATTTATCTTGGCACTGACCCTTTCTGTAGATGATTTCGGCGTGACATTCTTTACCAAAGGTAGCGGTGGCCTCGAGACGCTGAGTACCTTTATCTATTCAGACGCGCGTAAGGGTGGTTTGACGCCGGAGTTACGTCCGTTGTTTACCATCATTCTGCTGGTGATGTTAAGTGTATTAATTTATATCAACATACGAAAATCAAAACAAGAAGAAAAATGAAAAAAATCTCTTTTATCGTGGCTCTCGTAGCCATCGTGTTTACTTCTTGCGGTCGTGTTGACCGTGCGCATCAACTCAAAGTGTTGAACTGGGCGGACTATATCGATGAGGACGTCAAGGAGAACTTCGAGCAGTGGTATTTCGAGCAGACAGGCGAGAAAGTACAACTGGTGTATGAGACCTTCGACATCAATGAGACCGCGTTGACCAAGATCGAAGTGGGTCACGAGGACTACGACGTATTCTGTCCGTCGGAGTACATCATCGAGCGCATGTTGAAAAAAGATCTGTTGATTCCGATTCAGAAGGACTTGATTCCGGACAGCATCTATTATTTCGACAACCTCTCGCCGTTTGTACTCAATAAGTTCCAACAGATGGCGCCGGCTAATGATGTACAGGTAAGCGATTACACTTGCGGTTATATGTGGGGTACGACCGGATTTATCTATAACCCGCAGTTCGTCAACCGTGAGGATCTGCGTTCGTGGGGCGCTATTCTTGACCCGAAGTTCGAGAACCGTATCCTGATGAAAGACGCATTCCGCGACGTTTATTCGGTACTCGTGCTTTACGCTTATCGCGATGAATTGGCTAATGGTACGTTAAACCGCGACGATTTGGTTCGTAACATCACCAAAGAGCGTGTAGCTGCTGTCAAAGAGATCCTGCTGGAGGCTAAGAAACAGATCTGCGGTTGGGAAGTTGATTTCGGTAAGGAAGAGATGACTAAAGGCAAAGCATGGCTCAACCTCAGCTGGTCGGGTGACGCACAGTTCGCTATCGAAGAGGCAGCTGAGATGGGTGTGATGCTGGATTATATCGTTCCGGAAGAGGGCTCGAACGTATGGTTTGACGGTTGGGTTATCCCGAAGTACGCCAAGAACGTGAAAGCTGCTACCTATTTCATCGACTATATGTGCAAGGCTGAGAACGCGTTGGCTAATATGGACGAGATCGGCTATGTATCCTGTGCCGGTGGTCCGAAGGCTGCTGCTGCCATCTTGGAGGAGCAGAACGATGACGAGGAATGGCCGGAGACCGTAGATGCCAGCTATTTCTTCGGCGAGGAGCCGATTCGCGTAGAGGACGAAGTACTCGATCCGCATGCCTTGCACCTCAACCCGGTTTACTATGCCGACAAGAGTATCATCGATCGTTGTGCTCTGATGCACGACGCCGGCGAGAGCCAGGAGATGTTGCTCGAGATGTGGAACGAAATCAAATTAGCTAGATGAGAATAAAAACATTGGTTATCGCCCTTCTCCTGCCATTGTGCCTATTTGCTCAAACGACGGAGATGGAGCAACGCTATAATGCCCTCTCCGAGCGATTCGACGGGCGGGATAAGTTGTTGCAGCGCGACCTGAAAGCGTACCTGCAGGCCTATCCCTACACCACGTTCGCGGATGAAGTGCATTTTATGCAAGGCGTTTTGCAGGTGGAGAAAGGGCATTACAAGCAGGCGTTGAAGATCTTGGAGCCGATTGATATCCAAGCGCTGACGCGTCCGCATCAGTTGGACTACTCTTTCTATCGCGGTTATGCCTATTTGATGCAGCAGGAGTACCAGCGTGCGTCCATCTACTTCGGCTATTTGGCCAAGGAGACGAACCGCTACACCGTACGCGGCACGTATTACTACGCCTACTGCATGTATAAGCAACAGAAATACGACAAGGCTTTGCCGGCTCTTAAGAAGCTGGAGAACGAACCCTCTTACGCCAAGACTGTTCCGTATTATATCGTGCAGATCGAGTATGCGAACAATAACTATGAGGAGGTAGAGACGCGTGCCAACACGCTCTTGCGTGAACAGCCGGAGAGTCTCAATAACGGCGAGCTCCATCGTATTCTCGGTGAGATTTACTACCAGAAGCAAGACTACGCACAGGCTGTAGAGCACCTGAATCAATATGCCAAAACGGCTGCGGAGCAACAAGAGGAGATGCTGCGCAACGACATGTATATGCTCGGTGTGGCGAACTACCGTTTGGGTCAATACAATGAGGCGGTGAAGGCACTCAAGCAGGTGAAGCAGGAGAACGACACGATCTCGGAGGCTGCTTGTCTGACGATGGGTAATGCCTATGTGCAACTCCACCAACCGGAGCAAGCTAAGCTCTCTTATCAAGCCGCAGCTAATTTCGGTCTCACGCCGTCCATCAAAGAAGAAGCGGCATATAACTACACGCTCTGTACGTATCAGAGTTCGAGTGCGTTGGGCGAGTCCGTTCGTGCGTTCAATGATTTCCTTCGTCAGTTCCCGGACTCCAAGTACGAGAACCGTATCTATCAGTTGCTGTCGGATGCGCTGATGCAGAGTAAGAACTACGCCGCAGCGATTGCAACGCTGGACTCTATTCCGAATCCTTCGCCGAAGATGCTGCAGACCAAGCAGTACCTGCGCTATCAGTTAGGCGCCGATCATTTCCTGCAGGGTAAGATGCAACAATCGGCAGATTGGATGACACAGGTCATTGCGCACAAAGCCGAATCGGATCAATACACGACAGAGGCATACTACGTACGCGCCGAAGCCAATTACCGCTTGCGTAACTACGCGGCCTGCGAGCAGGACTTGAATGCTTTCTTCGCTCGCGCGAATGCCCGTCAGTCGGAGAACTACTCTATGGCGCGGTACTTACAGGGTTACACCTGTTTCTCGCAAGCCAAATACGATAAGGCACAGGATGCTTTCTCGACTTATATTGATGCGGCTTTGGCAACCGAGCCGACCTATGCGGATGCGCTGAACCGAATCGGCGACTGCTATTTCAATGCCCGTCAGTTCCCGCAAGCCATCACGTATTACTCGCAGGTAGCCAAGTTACAGGCGGCAGGAGCGGACTACGCGATGTTCCAGAAAGGTTATGCCTTGGGCTTGCAGCATAAGTACGCGGAGAAGATCAGTGTACTGCGCGAACTCACTACGCGCTATCCGAAGTCCGACTATGCGGATGACGGCGTGTATGAGATAGCTCGTGCGCAGTTGCAACAGGATGATGAGCGCGGAGCGATCGTGACGTACGAGAGTTTGCTCGCTACCTATCCGCATTCGACGCTGGCGCGTAAGGCTTCGCTCGAATGCGCGATGCTATATCGTAACTTGGGTCAGAACGACAATGCAATCACGGCTTATCGCCGTACGATAGAGAAATATCCGGCAACCGAAGAGGCTTATACGGCCTTGGATGCGTTGCAGACGCTGTATGTGGAGTCGGGTAACGTCAATGAGTATCTGGCGTACACCAAGAACTTAGCGAAGATCAATATGAATGTCTCCACGCAGGAGGACTCGCTGATTTATGCGGCGGCGGAGATGCAGTATATGCAGGCGGCATACCAGAAAGCCACCGTTTCGCTGTCCAACTACATCACGAAGTTCTGCGCCGGCGGACGTTATTGCACCACCGCGCGTTACTACCTCGCCGATTCGTACTACCGTCTCGGACAGAATAATGAGGCTTTGGCGCAGTATATCATCCTCGCGGAGATGAACGCTAACCCTTATCAGGAAGAGGCGGCTATCCGCGTAGCGGAGTTATGTTACGACAAAGCAGACTACGCTTGCGCGCTGGATGCTTTCTATCGCATGCAGGCGCTCGCTTCGACGCGCGAGAACACGATGATTGCCCGTCTGGGTATTTTGCGTTGCTCGCAAGCGCTGGGTCGTCATCAGGTAGCTATCGACATCGCCGATCAGATCCTGAATGACACGCCGGTAAAGGAAGAGACGAAAGCCGAGGCGCAGTATGGTCGTGCTAAAGCGTACATTGCCCTCAAGCAGTGGAGCAAAGCGCAGCCGGATCTGACGGCATTGTCCGCTGAGGTTCGTACGGCACAGGGTGCAGAGGCGAAATATCTGTTAGCGCAGAGTTATTTCGAGATGAAGGATTACGATGCTGCCGAGGCACAGGTAATGGAGTTCACGCAGATGAACACGCAGCAGCAGTACTGGTTAGCACGGGCGCTGATCCTGTTGAGCGATATCAACCGCGAGCGCGGCGAGCTCTTCCAGGCACGTCAGTACCTGCTTGTGCTGCAGCAGAACTACACCGGTCATAGCGACGACATCGCAGCGCTCATCAGCGCGCGAATCGCCCAACTCGACGAATTGGAGAAACCCGTAGAAAAGGAGGAAAAAGATGAGGATAACGATTAACGATTTTCGATTAGCGATTAGCGGGATAGCGCTACTTGTCTGCGCCTCCCTTTCGGCTCAGAGCGACAGCGCCCTGAATCGTTCGGTGACGGTAGAGCGTGATTTCCAACCGGTGATACAAGCAGCGGGTAAGGTATCGACCAAGCCGGCGGTGGTGGAGACAACGATCGAACCTACGCCGGTGGAGTACTCCGAGTACACAGCGGATGTGACACCGGGTACGACATTCCATCCGTTGCTCTCACAGCCTACCCGATTTGAACCGGGACGTCGCTTTAACGGCTATGTCCGCGGCGCGATCGGTCATCCGAATACCTTGTTCGATTTCGGGTATCATCTGGACGACGGTAAGAAATCTATCCTCGATGTATATGCGCATCACAAGGCAGAATGGGGACTTGCGACTTTGAGCAAGACTAAATTAGGTCTGGATTTCACGCATACCTTCAGTTCGTGCGACCTCTATTTCGGTTTCAACGGCGGGAATATCTACTATCACAAGTACGGTCATTGGTACGACTATAACTATTTCGCCACCACCAATCATGATTTCGGCGGATGGGAAAAGAACAAGGTAGCGTACGCCAACCGTGCGGATGTGACAGATCGTGACAAGACGTCCCTCTGGACGGCTGAAGCGTTTATCGGCGTGAAGGCGAATGCCAAGAATGACGTGCAGTACCTGGTTCAGACGGGTTATGCCTTGTTCTCCAAGCCCGGTGCGGTGAGTGAACATCAGATTCGTACCAAAGCGGGCTTCGATTGGCATGCAGACGAGCACCATGTAGGAGCGAATTTCTACATGCAGAATAACTTCCTGCAACTCGGATCGCTGGCGGATGTAATTCCGGACAGTCTCTATCGCGGACGTCATAACTTCCGTCTGGAGCCGTACTATGCGTATGAAGGCAAGCGCGTGCGCGTACATATCGGCGTGAACATCGATCTCAACCTCGGTCATGGCCAGAACGGTCTCTCCGGCGTAGAGAACCTCAGTTTTGCACCTTCGCCGCATATCAACCTGGAGGCACAGATTGCCAAACAATGGCTCACGATCTATGCCGATATCCAAGGTTATCACGGCCTCGGAACGCTGCAGAGTTATATGGAGGAGAACCGCTATCGAATCATCCACGCGGGTATCATCGAGCCGCATGTGGCGGAATATACACCGGTAGATGCCGAACTCGGTTTTCATATTCGTCCGTACCGCGATCTGCTTATCGAGATCCACGGTGGGTATGCGTATATGATGAATCAGGATGTATGGGTGGCTACGGCGGACAGTGCCACTTTCGCACCGTTGAAAGTCAAGATGATGGCAGGTGATTTCAGTTATTTCCACACGAACTACCAGCGCGGTAAGATCGGTGGTCAGATCAACTACCACCTTCAGGACAAGTTGCGCATCAACGTCAGCGGAGATTACTTCTTCTGGAAAGGGGATACGACGGTTTATGATCGTCCGGATTGGAGAGTAGATGTTCGTATCGACGGCCGGATTGACAAACACTGGTCGCTCTATTCGGATAACCATTTTGCAGGAAGCCGCACTGCGCTGCTCTATAATGGTACCACCAACACCTACTCCGAGCATATCCTGCGTCCGACGCTGGATCTCAACCTCGGTTTGCAGTATGATATGTGGGTAGGCAAAGCGGCTCATAGCGATTCGAGAACAAGCCAAGTACTCCGTCCGGAGCCGAAGCCGAACCTGACGCTCTTCTTCCAACTCAATAACTGGTTGCATCATAAGAACGAGTACTATTACGGTTACCGCTCGCAGGGAATCAACTTCCTATTGGGCGCAACCTTCCGATTCTAAAAAAAGCAAGACTCGCTTACGCAGCGAGTCTTCTTTTTCTTATTAGTATGTATCCTATTGCCATCAGCAATAACGGCCAAACCGGATTGCCTATCGGATGCTCCACCAATTGGTGCTCATCCGGAGGTGTGACATTCGGTGGACCCGGTGCTCTACGAGAAGAGACAGATGCCAACTCCGGTGCGTCCTGCGCCTCCGGTTCTGCCACTTGACGACTCGAAGCCACCGCCACAAAACTGGTCACCGGCATCGTTACCGCACTGCTATAAGATATACCGCGATTGGATGAACCATGCGATGTTGTCGCTATACCGCGTCCGTTTCCTCCACCTCCTACCGAATGAGATGTCGCGCTGCTGGTCAGATAGAGTCCGTGCGAAGACGACATAGCCGCAGCGGGAGCTGTAGGATGCGTAACGGCCGGAAGGATATAAGGCGAGTGATGCATCGACGGGCGAGCAAAATGACTCGTCGAGCGCATCGGCTGCATAGGTGCTGCCACCGGAGAGGGATTGGATACGGTGATACCCGGATTGATGTGCACGTCGGGTTTACTAAAGATGATATACATCAATCCCATCAGCGAAACACCGCACACGAAGACGATGAACGCTATCACCAGTTGTACGCGGAATCGTCTCATTGTGCCGTCTCCTTTCTCCGTTGATCCGTCACGCGAACACCGCGTGCGTCATAGAAACGGTTATCGCGAAGAATATACAACTGCCCGTCGATGATCATCTTGCGCGCATTGTCTATTGTCCATTGTCCATTATCCAATTGCTCAACGCCCATCGGCATACTCGGCGGATTCGCTGTAATGAGGAATCGCGGCATCGGCGTCTTGTTCTTCGCCACAAACGCATAGGTATTGCCGGTCGCTATCTCCGTTGCCTGCTCCGTGAGCCGGTCGTACAGATAGATGGTCTCTCCGCTATAATCGAAATGGAAAGTATATACGCTGTCCTCTCCTGCGCGGAAAATCAGTTCGCGCTCCTCAAAATCACTCACCGCCGCCACAGACATCGCACCGGCCGGTACATCGACTGCGAGGTACGGAGCACGTACGTCACCTTCTTGTTTGCGTCCTTCCCATCCTAATTCGTATGCATCCGAGAACTCGGAATGCGCTAAGAGGAACGCCTTATCTCCCCAATTTTCGGAAACAATATTCAGTTGCATTACCTCAGGAATAATCTTGCCTGTCGGTTCCTCTTCTGCCACGCGTTGAGGACTACGCATCGGCGTGGTGGTGGATTCAAAGTTGATGGTATCCATCACTATTTTCTTATAGTCCAACGTCAGGTTTCCATTACGTGTTGTCTGTACGAAGAAGCCCTGCATCGGCGGAATAGTGGACATACCTACATACGAAGCTGCATTAACCGGCACAGCAGTGTATTGTCCTGCTCCAGTCTTATCTGTGACTCTGGCATCACCGGCCGGGGTGCCTCCGGTCTTATACTGGCCGTACGTTCCGGAATTGAAGATATAGATAGTCGGATCTGCTCCATCGAAATCTCCTGCCTCCATCGCGCCGATATTGATGGGTGCCACCCATGAGTTGGCTAACATCGCAAATCCTTCTGCATCTGCGGTATAACGAAGCGTCAGCACCTTCTCTTCCGGAGCATTCAACGTGCCTGTCCACGTGTATGTCTTCGCCGCAGTCTGCGTGATGGTATAACCTACGAACGGATCGATACGGTCTTCATTCTCCACCCAAGTCCATGTACCGCCCAGTTCAGGATTGCTGATGTATGACCAACGGCACATCCACGCTTCGTAATACTGCTCGATAGCCGTCATACGACTCGCAAACGGAGAACCGATATATTGCCAAACCGGATTAGAGGTACTTGCTCCGGTTGCTTTGGAATACATATCTACCGTAGCCGGCACATTGCCGCTCGCATCGCCCCAGATTAACGCTCCGCTATTGAAGGTATCTGCATGGATCGTGATATCGCCTTCTTGAAGCGGATGACGGGTAAGGAAGTCGTTATTGTAGGTACGTTTCATAAAACCGGAGAGCGACAACGCTCCTTGTGGTAACACCTCAATAGAACCGTTATAGGTCTTCTCCAAATAGGAACCTTTGGCAATACGGGCAGACGAAGCGTGCGCATCCGGTATATCTACCTGACACGGACGCTCGATACGCACCGCATGGTATGATGACGGTATCAGCGAGCCGTGGTTCGGTCCCCAGTTATACTTGTTGCTCCACTTTTTATCTCCGCCACCTATTACTGCACCATCATTTCCGTTATCGAAGACTAATGAGCAATCAGCAATCATGGTTGGATCGGCAATCAAAAGGTAGTCCAATATCTGCTTTACCATCTGCTTGGCACCATTTTCCATATAACTCATACCGGACGATTCGATACCCAGAATCATAAAGCGCGCCATGATCTCCGTCTGACGTTCACAACAAGTAATCAACTCGCCATGCGTATCGTCATGAATGGTAGCAATGAAGATGAAATCCGGGATGCTGACCGGTGAAAAGCCTTGCAGTGTACGGCTGCCGCTAAGCGATGCCAATACATTCACATACTCATCGCCATCAGTATAGACTCCGATTTCTACTGCCGGATCAAATATCTGGTGAGCAGCACACAGCAATTTCATCCTCTTCTGCTTGGGCGAGGGATTATACGGGTCAGACGATATACGCCAGTTCGGTTGCGCCGAGACGAAAGCCTCCATTGAGAGCATCGGTTTCTTATCAATCAGCGAACCCACCGCATTCGTATAACTCTTGCTATCATGGGTATGTTTGGAGTTTGGGAAGTCCGTCATAACCACAATGTCGAATTGCGAATAGTATTGCTCGATCAACTTCTCATTCGTTGTAGCGTAATCATTGACTGCCGTAAGCGAGTAGCCATGCGTATTCAAATAGTCAAACAGGGCATTACCTGCTCCTTCACCACCGGTAACGGCATCAAACCCTCCTTCATCCGTTCCGGTTACCACCCACGCCACTGTCGGCTTTGCCGTTTTAGCCAACAGACGCAATTCCATAGATGCGTTTGCATTCGTGCTGTTACACGAATTGGTTGCCGTCACGGTAAACGGATTGATTGTACTATTCGATGTTATCGTCGGCTGACCACGTAAGTACACCTTTCCATCCTCCAATACAAGTGAACAATTGATACTCGTCACGTCGAAGTTCGCCGAGATACCGTCTGCATTCGCTACCTCGAAGAGCGGGATATTGATCGAGTGGAAAGAAGACAAGTTGTTCTTGATATAGTAGTAATCAAATTTCGCTGTAATGGTAGCCGCAGCCGTCAAGTCCGAAAGCGTAATGACATTCGAATGTTGATGACAATTCTTCGTAGCCACGGCCTTGTACTCACCGGCCTCACTGGTAGTCAAGGTCATTCCTGTCTCGCCCGGCAAAACGACTCCGTCTTTGTACCATTGGATCGTTGCGCTCTCCTCGCGGTCCTCTACGGTTAGTGTAACTGACTCGCTCGGACACTTCATAGCCTTCGGCGAACTGATGATACATGGGTCATCCTTACATTCCTGCACCTTCAGGTGATAAGAAATCGACATCTCTTTATAGCAACCGGAAGCGGAGAGGACAGCCGAAATGATAGTCGAACCGTTATCCTTGATGGTCACTTCGCCTGTGGTTGCATTCACGCTTGCTACCTCCGGATCCGAAGATATATAACTTATCGTGCCTAACGATTGGATAGCGCCCGTCTGCGCTGCCGTATAGGTAAATCCTTCGTCACCTTCCGTCACTACTTTGGTGGAACCCGGATCGGTTGTCCATGCTATAGATGCCGTTAAGCTACCACCGGTCGTGATATAGTCTATCGCGTACACTTTCGTACTGGACTGGTCAAAGGTGATATAAACATAGTCCATCGACTTCAGTGCCGTCGGGAAGATGATATCTACATACCCCTCTTCGTTCTTCGGGAGACCTATCGGATTGCCATACTCCGTTGCACAAGAGCTTGTGATATCAGTGGCCTTTGATTTGGACGAAATGTACTTATCCGACCAATATACACCATTTACCTTCGTTCCTGTATCTTTATTTCCAATAGCATAAATACGTATTTTTACTACGTTGTCTACGTATGGCGTACAAAGGAACTCTTGCGCCGAAACGTAATACGAGAAATTCTGTCCGAATTCGTTATATGTTCCGCCGGAACCGTTGCAGCTGGAAGTTCCGTATTCTTTCGAGAAACGGCCTACACCGTCTTCATTCTGATAGTACTTTGGTTTGGAACTACCCGCATTGATACATGCTGATTTGGCGGCTACGATATTCGTTCCTTCTACCAAGCAAGCATGCACAGGCACCTCATATATCTCTTCGCCGGCCTGATACGAAGCGCTGGCAGCTGTTACGGCCTTGAATTTCAGACTTGAACCTGTGAAAGACGGATATATCTTAACCGTTCCGCTATTGCCGCTGGCAGTAAACTCGATACCCGATATCGGAGCACCTACCAATGTCAAAGTCGGTATTCCGGCGTCGCTGGTAACGGAGATGGGATAGATAGCCCCCACGTTCAGCGGGTTTTCGCTTGTCCATGTGAATGTGGGTTCAGGAAGACACATGGCAGGTATGGTGCAATACGTCGGATCGGAGTAGTTAAACACCGTATCCCGATGCACAATGGCATATACATCACCCGTGGTGAAAGTGCCGTCGTAGCGCTTAACGTCCGGTGCCAGTTCGGCAACGATAACGAATTTACCGGACTCATCTTCGCGGCCCACGGAATAACTACCTTGATCATTGAGGACTAAGCCGGTACTGGTGCCATCTTTGCTTCGAAGGATATAGGTCTTGGCCACACCTGTTTGACCGTCTGCCACAATTGTATCCTTACCCGGTGTCCATTTGATTGCCGTGGGGCATGGTACGACATTCTTTGCCGCTGACGGTTTGTCTATATCCGTATGCGCTTCGGTTGAATAGTAGATAATGATATCATCTACATAGATATGTTTATCGGCTTCGTTGTTCTGTTTGGCATAGAAATAATGATCCTTGGTTCCATCACTGGATGTATAATGATAACCATCAGTGCCCCATGCTAAGCGATGCCATGCATCATCACCGCCTAATGTCACTTTCGTTCCGCTGCTATTTCCTTTCCAGTACATCTGGTATGCGGCGTCGGCCTTCACCCAGGAGATGATGTGGACATACGTGTTTTTGATATACCCCAATTTGGTGCCACGTTTCGCATAGCCTTCACTGGTGGACTTTTTGGTTTTTACGTCCAATGCGTATGTGCCTGTTCTGACCGTACCGTCTGCACTTGTAACGCCAACGGAACTGAATCCGCCTTTGGCATACCCGGCACTACCGCCTTCGAAATCATCATGAGCCAATACCACCACTCCCTCGGCTCTCATTCCAAGGAAACAACAAAGTCCGATGACTATCGCAGCAAAACTCTTTTTCATGATATCTATCTTCTATAATCTATCTTTCTATCAGTCGTTCGTACTCGACGGCGGCCATGAGGAAGGCACCGAGGACTTTTCCCTCGGTGTTATTTTGTATCGGGACATCCTTACCGATGAGATAGTAGGCAGCCGAACCGTTTCGGTCTTTGCTCAAGCCGGCGGACTGACAACTGGAGGTAATGGTATAGTTGCCATCTTCTTTGCGCAGGAAAGTCTTTACGATGCCCTCGTAGCCGCGTTTGCCGGCTTCGGCATGGTTGATGAGTCCGAGGCGTGAGCCTTTCAGCAGCGCCGCTGTGATAAGACAGGAAGCGGAAGACTCGATGTAGTTACATTGCGTACCGCCTTCGGCAACATTCGTGTATTTGGGTGAACCGGTGTCGTCAATGCCCTGCGTGGCGCATTTCGTGCTGTCATACGCCAAGAGTTGGTACCAACAACCGGTGTTCGGATCTTGCCGTGCTACGACGCCATCAGCTAAAAGGGTCAGCATCTCCCGCATCTCATCGAGATGCTGCGCAGAGGGAAGGGGTTCACCTTTCGTCCATTCGCCATTCGCCATTAAGTTCTCGAGATACGCCTCGAGCACATCGACTAACGCCATCATATACCATCCCGCTGCGCGACCCCAGTACTCTTCCGAATGATAGATGGCGCTGTCGTTCGCGCAGGCATACGCGTGTCCGCTTTCATATATCGCGCGCGCGTTATTGTTGGTCGCTACGTCCGTGAAGATCACATGGTACGGCAGTTGTTTGTCTTCGTCCCATAGGTAGTACCACGAGGCATTGAACTGGTCATAGACATCGTTCCAACCGAGGTTCGTTCCTTCGGTCGCACCGATCACTAAGAGTTGGGCAAGAAGCGCCTGACCCATATACGCGCCATCACACCACATCTGGCCGTAATAACTCTTGGCGGGGTCATCCGTTGCCTTATGCATCCAGCCGCCTTCTGCGCCGCCGGAAGAGATCGTATAGCGGTTTTTATGATCCTCCAGCCCTCGTGCTCCGCGACGCAGTTGCTCCATAAAGTACGCCGCATTCTCGGCGTTCTCGAAACGTCCGCCGGGCTTGGCGCCCTCGTACAATCCGAGGAACACTTTCGTACAATTGAGATCGTCCAATATACCCCCTTTGTCGGTAGCCGTCTGCTTGAGCGCCCAGGCACACAGACCTTCATACCAGGCATCCGCCCAGGCGGAGTCTTGGTAGTATTCCCATACATCGAGGATACCCTTGGCTACGACGCCCGGGACGTAATCCCACGAAGCCTCAGCCTCGGGTTGAATGATGCCGTTGGTGCTGTTGGCGTTGGGGAATCCGACCTGATTGTCCTTGTTGTACCAAGCGGACATACGCGCGTTGATCATCTCAGCAGAGTATCTCGCGACCATCTCGCGACCATTACGGACGTCTCTGTCCGGTGCCTTTCCGGCCTTTTGTCCGCAGCCCGTCAACAGCGCTACGGCTAAAACGATGTATAGGATAGGATGTTTCACTCTTCCTTGAATGGTAGTTCGTCTTTAGGTTGAATATGATCAATGGCCTTCTGATCGGATATCACGGATCGTCCCAAACGATGCTCAATATCCGCGCGAGCATTGCGCGCTACCTCTGCACCATCCTTGGCTACATGAGCCGCTTCCACGATACCTTCAGGATTGCGTTCTTTGCTCAAATCCGTAGCCGTTTGTTCGGCGAGCGCATTGAGCAGAAGTTCCATATTGGTCATATTATCGCGCAAGTTCTGACTCGTCAAACCCTTATGATGCTTGTATTCGCGCGTCGTCATTCCGCTCCATACCTTACTCATCAAGTCGGTGAGCGCCGCATAATCGGACTCGCTCTCCACACCGCTGCGTTTCCATTCGTCTGTCAAGCCTTTACGAATCTCTATCGTCTTGATGCGCTGGTTGATCCAACTCTCCGAATAACCTAAGCGACGATAGTCTTTAACGGCCTGCTCGATGCTACGCTCCGGATCTTGCAGTTGGTAGAACCGCTCGCTTCCCACCTGTGCCAACCAGCGTTTAACCGGCTCGGCTTTTTTAGACGGAATCGACTGAATGATACGCAGAATCCCCTCTAAATCAGCCACATCGGTCTCACGGCGTTTGCCATCCGATGCAACTAATTTCAACTGTTTACAATTTGTAATCAGTTCATCTGCACCTTCTTCTTTCAGACGTTTTTTCACTACGGCCCAATATATAGTTGCATTCCGAGCCGTTTGTTGTTCTGTTAATACTCCAACTACGTCTACTACCGAGAAGTAGTACTTCTCCGCCACATCATCCCAAACGACTCGAATCTTCGTTTGGTCGAATAGTTTTATCAAATCGTGTGTTGCCATACCCTTCTCCTTATTTAGTTATCGCACGCTTGGTGCGGAGAGTGCGGGCGAGGATGTACGCCCCCGCGAGCAGCAGCAATACCCACAGACCGTCGCCGAGAGGAACGTTACCGGGATCGTTGGGGTTAACTATCGGGTTTCCTATTCTTCTCTGAGCGGGAGAATTCCTCTGCCCTACGCCATACGCCTCCGCATTCACCGTACCATCCTCATTGAGAATGCTCTCTGTGCTCATCATCACTGGCATGGCGCTCGTCGATTGGAAGTCCACAGTAGGAGCAGTAGCCGTAGCCGGCGCCATATACGCCGGCTGCGAGGATCTGCCTCTATACGTACCATTATAGTTCACGGCATTTACTTGTGCTACACAAGCGATCAACGCCACTACTATGCAAATCATATATCTCTTCATCTCTATTCCTCCTCTCATTTGCTATTAATATGTTTGCCTGTAGCATCATACAACAGGCCGTTAACCAGAATATACATCTTATCGTTCATGATGAACTTCTTCGCACAAACGTTATCGCCTGTATTGCCAATACCAGTCGTAATTGCCGGCGCATTAATTGGTGTACGGCTAATGTAGAAGCGGTTCGTGTCGCCGGCCTCGAAGGTGAAGGTGTAGCTATTCTCCGCGTTGATAAGCGTGGATTGCTGCAACTTGATATCATTGAGGTAATAGCCCATATCCGCGCCAAGGAAGGTGAACGTGTAGTCCCGCTCTTTACCCGGAGCGAATCCGAGTACCGTTCCTTCTATCTCCGGCATAGCCGCTACAGCCATTCGTCCAATCTCCGTCTCCGCGTACAGAGTAGCAGAAAGACCATCACCGTCCATATATTCTGCCTCCCATCCGTTATCGAACTCATCGCTAAAGAGCTCGCCTTCGAGGAGACATAGATCGGTGTACGTCTTGCTATCCTTTACGCGAATGATCGACATCGGGACATCCGAATGAGCGCTTCTACGCATCGGCGTACGCAGTTTCTCTGTCAGACTGTTGGTACTTCCGCGAACCACCTTATCATAATCCAGCGTAAGCGTAGCCTCAGCGGATACCTTGATTTGGAAGGCCTGCATAGCCGGAATGACGCTCAACTTGCCTGCGTCTCTCCAACCTGATGTACCGGAGGTTGAGAACGGGATAGGAATCCATTGTCCTGGTGTCTCCACGCCTTCCGCCGCATCCGATTCCGTTCCTCCGTCATTGCCGGCGCAATATACATATGCCGTCTTGGTTATCTTTGCATCCGTATTATCCTCGGAGAGCTGGTCAATCTGAATCGGCGCTGTCCAACTATTCCCGACCATGTTATAACCGTCAGTAGTATAAGTTAATGTGATTTCTTTGGTGTCCGTCGAAGCCAAGTTACCCTTCATCTGATAACTCATAGAACTTGCCGTGGTGTTGGTTGTAATAGCAACACCCTCAAAAGCATACAAGTCCGCATAATAACCTCTACGATCCCATCCTCCTGCCTCTGTATAAACATAAGTCAGTATCTGAGTGCCTCCGTGCGTCTCATTAGCAAACGACGGGTTAATCGGCAGATACTCCATCGGTATTGCGAAGTACTGGAACTTATATTCTTCATCATAGCGTCCAAGGCTGTACAGATTCACCGTTGCTTGGGTCTTACCTTCGTCATTATCGAAGATAAGCGCGGCTTGGTTATACTCATTCGTATTGAGAACCAGGTCATTGACGGTGGTCGGCTTAAGATCATTCGCCGCGAAATACGGAGCCTCAGCGGTACGTATCTTTCCTTCCACTATCAAAGCGCCATTCGCATTAATGGTCAGTTGACCAGTACAGGTCTTATCGCCACTTCTATGAGATCCACGAATACTACTCTCTCCGGAGGAAACGATATCCACTTGCGCCACGTGAGCTGTAACGCCGCTTACCTCGCAAGGAGCAAGAATACGCACTTTCGTCTCATAGTTCGGCAGCGAACCTTTTGACCAGTTAGTTGATGTATTCCAATCCGTGCTTGTCTTTCCTGTGAAGTAGTTCGAGCAGTCATCTACCTCTTCCATATTGGTCTTAAGCAAATAGGTCAAGGCATTACTAATCACTCGCTTACCTTCCGCAGTCAACGCGTTCGGCAGCGCCTTAGCGTTCACGCCAAGCAATAACAGACGGGCTGCCGGTTCTTCTTGACGCTCGATACCTGCTTGCAGTGCACCATTAGAAATAACACCGAGTCCCAACAAATCTCCCATGGCCTCCGCGGTGAAGCCTTGCAGAGCCGGAAGTGAATCCGTCTTGGAATTATACGCCCAGCCCGTATACGGACTCTTAGTACTATCTATCATGATTACATGGCGATACTCCTCTCCTCCGATGGTCTCTGACCATACATGTGTGCCAGGAGCCGGAGCAGGAAGACCGGAATAGATCTCGTGATCCTTACATTGCAGACGCATCTCATACTGACGCGGATTCGGAGAAGTCGGATTACCCTTAATACCTTTACTTCCCCAGTTGGTCAAACGGCTAACGAATGCCTCCATCGACAATATCGGGCGGATGTCAATAAGAGTTCCTAAGGCATTCACGTAACCCTTGGTCTTGTAGTCATCTCCCTTTTTAACAACCGTATTCGTGCTTGGATCATCGGTGATGAGGATAATATCAAACTGTGAATAATGTGCTTTGAGTGTCGAATCCACGGTGCTCCAATAAGCATTACGTCCAGTCAATGTGAACTTACGCGCGCTTGCAGCCGTACCTATAGAATCAAGATAAACGTACAGCGGAGACGTAGTTGCATGGGATGCTGTAAATGCCGTTACTGCGCCGCCCTTTGTACCATCCACTACGAAGGCTACAGACTTAGCCGTCGTCGCAGCTTGCTTATGGATAACGATACTCAATTCGCTGGAGTTACTGCCGCAACCGGTTGCTGTAATCTTAAGCGTCTCATCACCGGCAGATAATCCGCTCGGTGGAGCACTCGTAGACGTCTGACCCTTCAGGTAGATGATGCCGTCTGCACCCATATAGAAATCACAACCGCCAAAACCGGTAGTTATCGAATTAGCTTCGTCCCAAATCTTAAGATCACCAACCTTAACATAGAAGCCGACCGCATTTGTTGTCTGTACTAATGCGATATCCGGCGTGCGACGTCCGTTCTTGACGTACCACTGGTTGACGATTCTCGTTGCAGTAGCGGCAGAACGGGCTGTTACGGTCACGGAATTGGAGTTACGTACACAGTGCCCTGCTCCACTAGCGGTAGTCTGAGCAGACCATTCTCCGGCAGCCGTTACGGTAATCGATTCTTTGTTGTTATACGCAACGTCATCTTGATATTCACCATCCTTATACCACTTGACAACAGTCGTATTCACTCCTTCTCCGGTATGCCCGCTAACCGTCAAGTCAACGCCGTCACAACCGTTATCTACAGCAGTCAACGTACCGGCTACATCTGTACAGGTACTGATTACATTTAATGTATAGGTAATCTCAGCCTCCTCATAACAACCCGACTCTGCCAAATTAGCGGTAATCGTTGTAGTACCGGCTTTCAGAATATGCACTTTACCGGAAGCGTTAACGGTAGCAACGGTTTCATCGCTACTACTATACGTAAGAGCTCCTAAACTATTCTTGTCTTGTGAAGCCGAATAAGTAAAGTCCACATCCGTGTCATACTTATCCACAGCATCAACCAAACCTCCGCTCCACGTCAAGGTCGGAGTAATTTTGTCCGTTCCGCCGCCACCTCCGGCAATACCTGAACGAGCAATCTGCAGACCTCTCAGGTAGTCTGAAGAACCGCTATGTTGCCAGATGTAGAATGTGGTTTTGCCTTTCAGTGCAGAGGAAGAATTTACAGTATATAACTGATTGGTTGTTGTAATAACACTTGTATGCTCAGCTGTGGTTGTGAAGTCTAGGTTATTGGTATTGTATGAGTCAAAACCAATTACATCGCCTTCTTGCAAAGCATCGTCCAATACCACCTTTAGATATCCGGTTCCACTTTTAAAGTTTACATAGTTCTTACTACTACTTCTATATATCTTCAAATCGCCCGATGACGGACTGGTATAATAAACATGACCACCTTGAATAGTCGTCAAATAAGTAGAGGTAGTTATTTCCACATTCGATCCCTCCAAGTTTGTAGTTGAAGTTGGAGTATCATCCCGTAGCAACATCAAGAATGCAGGACGTACTACTGCCGCTTTATGCAACTTGAAGTCATTACTGTTGCGGACAACATATAGGGTTGTCTTTCCATTGTATCCGGCAGGAAGCATCACTTTCTTTTCCTGACTATTGTACCCTGTCAATGCTATCTGGTCGGTTTCATTATCTGCCGATGTATGACGCAGATAAGCAGACGAAGTACTACTATTGACATTCACATACGTAAACAAGTCATTCGTTGCTATTGGATTATTCAAATCTATCTGAATCACACCATTGCTTCCGGCTATAGAAATTGCATTCGTTGCGAACTTCATGTGGCTTAAGTTGCTCGTTGTATATGCCTTAATCGAACCGCCCGTAGGCGCAGATTTCAACTCCGTAGTCGTGAAAGTATAAGCTGTATTCGCAGCAGCGCAAATATTGTCAGAACCTAAACCACTATCTTTGAACTCTGCGCTAAAGAGCACACCATCACTACCGCTTGAACTACCTGTACAGCGATCTATATCAAAATCTTCTGTACTGGACTTCGCTCCATAAACTCCAGCCGCCGGTACATCGAGCGTGAACGATATAGATTCGCCTTCTACACTTGCGCCTACGTTGAACGTAGCCGTAATAGTCTTAGGCGAAGCAGAGTTATCAACCGCCACACTCGTGATGGTCACACCACTCGTCTCAGTACTAATCATACTCGTTGTCAACGTACCTGTCCAGGTAGCCACTCTAGCGGTAATAGTATAATTGCCACCTCCTAGGTTCGGCTTTGCAGCCACACCACTCAGTTCTGGAGAAGCATCTCAGGTAATCGTATAATCTGTTGCCCAAATCGCATAAAGCGGAAGATCTGCTGTTAACTCTATCTCATCACCAGGGTTGTACGAAGCACCGGAACCATCATTTGCGGTATTCCATTCTACGAACGCCTTGCCGCTCGGAGCGG
>JAEEGK010005766.1_pt1 | contig 29935 bp, 25 predicted proteins | sample 8958771 | NCBI WGS metagenome assembly JAEEGK01 (sample SAMN16246547, study PRJNA631951) | gut metagenome | biome: gut microbiome; feature: rumen; material: SC-attached | host: Bos | place: Iran: Karaj | collected 2018-10 | reverse complement strand
GGGGGCTGGATATATGCAGGGGGGAGTATGTCGTGTTCCTTGATAGCGATGATTTCTTAAGTAGTGATTATCTGGGTTATTTGGTAGAAACGGCTGATAAGTATAAAGCAGATATTGTACAATGCGATTATATAAGGGGGATGCAAACTGAATTCCCTCTTGTTAAACGTAAGATAATTGAAAAAGTTTTCGACAATCACACTGTTTTTTTGGAGGATAAGGCAAATGTTATTGTATGGGGGAAACTTTATAAACGAGACATTGTGATAGCTAATAGAATAAAGGAAGGGAAGTTTTATGAGGATGATTTCACCACTTGGAAATGGTATTATAATGCAAAAAAGATTGTGGTGAGTAATAGCGTGCTTTATTACTATACGGAGAACCCAACAAGCACAATGGCCCAACATTCTAGAAAGCCTAGTTTTGATTTCTTGGAAGCATATGATGAACGGATTGATTTTTTTGTCCAAAAAGCAGAAGTCGATTTAGAGCATTGTTCGCGTTTACAATTATGTAAAGCCATAGTGCTGACTTATTGTAATAAAAACATATCAGATGCGGAACGTCTGAAGCTTAAGTGTGTTTTTGAAGAGAACTGGAGGGTGTTAAGAACCTCGCCATATATTGAAAGAAAGTATAAACTATTGTTCGGGGGATTTCACTGGTTCCCGGCCTTTGCGTCTCAAATGGTCGCAACAATTCATTCAAATTAATGAGGATATTACTTATTACAGACGAAGAATGGAATGATGCCGTATTTGGGAACAATGTTTTGACGAATTGGTTTAGCGGTTTTAATGCAGAATTCGCGCAAATCTATTGTTCTCCCGGCTTGCCATATAATAGTATTTGTGAACGTTATTATCAAATAACGGATTCACAGATGTTTCGTTCTCTCTTCCCTTTAGGGAAGAAGGCCGGAGGACCAATTTGTAAGCCTAAAACGAAGGAAGAAATTGATGATTCAAAGAGGAATGCACAAAGGCGTGGCGTTTATAGGCTTCTGAAACAGGTATCCCTATATCTTCACACTCCTATGATGATGGTACGTGATGTTATTTGGAAATGGGGACGATATGATATTAATAGTTTAATTCACTTTGTGCTTGACTTTAATCCAGACGTTGTTTTCTGTCCTAGGATGGTTACTCCAAAACTGATGAGGCTAGAAAAGATTGTCAGTAAAACAACGGATGCTCCTTTCGTGGCATTTACGGCAGATAATGAGGCGTCTATGAATCATTATAGCTGGTCACCGTTATTTTGGTTGCGGGCATGTATGATACATCGCTCTTTCGGAAAACATGTGAAACTGTATAAACACTATTTTATGTTTTCGGAGGAGCAGGCGCAAGATTATCATAGACAATACGGATTACAGACTTCTACATTATTCAAGTGCGGAGAATTCAATGAAGCAGGCGAATCAAAAACAATCCATAGCCCTATTCGGATGGTTTATGCTGGACGTCTGTATTGTAACCGTTGGAAAACATTAGCGGCCATAGGGAGGGCTTTAGAGCGTGTTAATCACGACGGCGTTAAAATGATCTTAGATGTTTTCACAGCCGATGGATTAACTAAAGGACAAAAAAGAGCCTTCGCCGGCTTGAATTATTTGCACGTTAATCCTGCTATTTCACCTTCACAACTGGTAGATGAGTATCGCAAAGCAGACATTGCATTGCATGTTGAGTCTTTTGATAAGAGAAATCGCGCCGCGACACGATATTCTTTCTCGACTAAAATAATTGATTTAATGGCTTCCTCTTGTGCGATTCTGGCAATTTGCTGGGATCACCATGCCGGGTATCAGTATCTAAAAGACCATGATGCTGCATTTTGTGTGTCATCATTCGATGATATTCAGCCTATGCTGGAGACAATCTACCAGAATCCAGCTTTAATAGAAGAGTATGCAGAAAAAGCTTTAAAATGTGGAAGAACGAATCACTCAAAAGAAAGAATTCAAGATCAAATAAGAACTACATTTGAAAGTGTAATTGCCAAGTATTCTTTATCTAATAGGAAAGAATACAATATGTCGTAGAAGCCAAGTTACTACAATAACTCATGGGGCAGAAAAAGAAATTATATATATCTACAACCATAGCATTATCATTCATTTTCTTCAAAGGACAACCAAGGCTTTGGAGTAATATGTTCCATGTTTGCGCTTTGTCAGCTGAGAGGGATCGACTTGTTTCATTTGCAAAAGAGGAAGGAATTGGATACAAATATCTTCCGATGCGGCGAGAGATATCGTTGTGGGCAGACTTAAGATGTTTGCTAATGTTTATTTGGATATTCATAAAGGATAGGCCCTATATTGTGCATGGGAATACTCCCAAGGCCTCATTGCTAACGATGGTGGCTGCCTGGATAACTCGTCGGCCTGTACGTATTTATATGTGTCATGGTCTTCGCTATCAAGGGGCGCAGGGTGGGATGAGGCGTTTATTGATGTTGATGGAAAGGATAACTTGTTCGAGTGCGACTCATGTTATTAGTGTTAGTAAGGGAGTGGCTGATAAGATGATTGCAGATGGCCTTTGTAATAAAGAAAAGATGCATGTTATCGGTTATGGGAGTGCGGGAGGTGTTGATACGGACAAATATAATCCGGAGACGGTTAAATCTACAGTAAGAAGAGATTTGAATATTCCGGAAGATGCCATTGTATATTCTTTTGTGGGCAGAATTGTGAAAGATAAAGGTGTTAATGAATTGGTAAATGCATTTGATAAGATTTCTCGGAACAAAAATAATGTTCATTTATTGTTGGTTGGCCCAATTGAGTCAAAGCAGAATCCGGTCAATGCGGAAACACTTGAACTGATAAATAATAACACACATATTCATTTGGTCGGTATGCAAAATGATGTACGTCCATTTTTGAAAGCATCAAATGTGTTTGTTTTGCCTTCTTATCGAGAAGGTTTTGGTACAGTACTTATAGAGGCCGGTTCAATGGGGTTGCCTTGCATAACCACAAATATCACTGGATGTAACGAAATAATTGTGCATGGTGAGAATGGATCCATCATAGAACCTAAGGACGAGAAGGCTTTATTTGATGAGATGGAAGAGTATTATTCTAATCCAATAAAAGTCGAGAATATGGCACAACGCGCTCGAAGAATGGTTGTGGAGAGGTATGAATGCCATAAGGTATGGAACCAATACTATGACTTCTATCAAAGTCTTTAATGTGACTTTCATCAACTGATTATGTTATATAAGATAGCGCATATTTTAAAGGAAAAGATTCCTTTTGTGTGGGCGATGATAGAAAAGGTTAACGAGTTTCTTTTTCTAGTTAGATATGGTCGTAGGATAAAGTCAATTAAAGTGCAGTACGTGCCTGAAGGCTATGAACTAAAAGCCATGAGGGATGTGTCAACAGAAATGATGGAGGCTTTCTTTCGGCACCAGCCTAAAGACGCGTATTCTTTTTTTCGGCCACACAAGATTGACGCTGAGAGCATTCGGAAATTGCAAAAGAACAAATCTTATCTTGCATATGTATTGATTGATAAAGAAAAAAATAATCTTGCGGGCTATTGTTTCAATAGATGTTTTTTTATAGGCAAAGGTTTCCGAGGTCGGATGGTGGATATTGATTATCGCGGGAAGGGATTAGGGACATCAATGAATAAGATTTTGAATGAAGTGGGATTCGGAATTGGTATTCGTCTATTTGAAACGGTATCAAAAGATAATATCGCGTCGTATCGATCTGCTGTGGCGGCAAGTAATGTGAGAATTGTTGAAGAATTGCCGAACAATGACCTTTATTTAGAGATTCTTCCTTAATGAAGACTGATTTACACTCTTGTTTTCTGGAATTGGTCAAGGCTGGACTTTGGGAAAAAGAAGTCCAGTTGTTACCACATGCTAAAATAGACATCTGTAGGATTCTTAATTTGGCTATTGAACAAAGCGTTGTTGGATTGGTGACTGCGGGGCTTGAACGAGTCGAGGTTCTAAAAGAACAGAAAGGTTGTTTTATAAAGTTCGTGGGCATTACCTTGCAGATTGAACAGAGGAATAGAGAAATAGATGATTTTATTGCTAAATTGACCAAAAGGCTACAGCGGGAGAATGTATTCTCGTTATTGGTTAAAGGACAAGGTGTAGCGCAATGTTATGAGAGGCCTTTATGGCGAGCAGCTGGTGATGTGGATTTGTTGCTTGATGTTGAAAACTATGGAAAGGCAAAGGAGATACTTCTCCCAATAGCTTATGATATCCAAAAAGAGGATGTGCAAACCTTGCACCAGGCCATGAAAATAATGGGGGTTGATTTAGAACTCCATGGTAAGATGCCTTTCTCGATTTCTGGTAGGGTGGATAAAGTGATAGATCAGGTTATAGCAGAATCATTAATAAATGGCAAGGCGAGTGTCTGGAAAGTAAATGAAATAGATGTCCTCATCCCGAATCCAGATAATCATTTATTTTTGGTGTTTACTCATTTCTTGCATCATTTCTTTATTGAAGGAGTTGGCTTGCGGCAGATATGTGATTGGTGTCGAATTCTTTGGGCCTATCGCTCGGAGTTGAATCTGTCTCTATTGGAGTCGCGGATAAAAGAGGCGGGACTGATGAGTGAATGGAAAGTTTTTGGGGCTATGGCTGTTGCCCATTTAGGTATGCCTGCTGAAGCGATGCCTTTTTATGATTCTCAATACAAAAGGAAGGGAGATGTGGTTTTGAAGCGTATTCTTAAGAGTGGTAACTTTGGCCATAACAAAGACCTGTCTTATAGGACAAGATACTCTGGGACATTATATAAAATAGTATCGTTATGGCGTCGTTTCTGGGATTTTGTTTCATTTACTCCAATCTTCCCTATAGATGCCCCAAAGTTCTTTGTGACATACGTGTCGAAAAAAAGTAATTTTTAACAATAGTTTCTTAATATAAAAGCGATAATGATTATTGCGTTTTTGTAAAACGAAGAGTTTTATAGAATATGGCAAACAAAAGAATCTATTTGTGCCTTGCTCACATGAGTGAGGGTGGGCTAGAACAGAAATACATTCAGGAAGCTTTTGACACTAACTGGGTTGTCCCTCTTGGTCCCAATGTGAATGGCTTCGAGAAAGACCTTGAAGCTTTTTGTGGGCAGAATAATCGGGTTGTGGCTCTCTCGGCTGGTACGGCCGCAGTCCATCTTGCATTGATTGCTTGCGGTGTTGGGCCTGGTGACGAGGTGTGTGTGCAGAGTTTTACTTTCTGTGCATCATCTCACCCGATTACCTATCTGGGTGCGACCCCCGTGTTTATTGATTCTGAAAAGGATACTTGGAATATGGATCCGGAGTTGCTGGAAGAGGCAATCAAGGACCGCATGGCCAAGACGGGTAAGAAGCCCAAAGCTATTGTGCCGGTAGCACTGTATGGTATGCCGTACAAGGTAGATTGCATCATGGCAATTGCAAACAAGTATGACATTCCCGTGATAGAAGATGCTGCAGAAGGCTTTGGTTCACGATTCAACGGACAAGTGCTGGGCACTTTTGGTAAATATGGCGTGCTCTCGTTCAATGGCAATAAGATGATTACCACCAGTGGAGGTGGCGCACTTATTACTAATAACGATGATGAGTGGCGAGAAATCATGATGTATGCTACGCAGTATCGTGAGAGTTATCCATATTATCAGCATGAGAAGATTGGTTATAACTATCGCATGAGTAATATTTGCGCCGGCATCGGCCGTGGGCAGATGACGGTGGCGAATGACCATATTGCCCATCATAAGCATGTGCAGAAGCTTTATGAAGAACTGCTCAAGGATGTTAAGGGTATTGCAGTTCATTCTCAACCAGCGACAGGGGAGTATGATTCAAATTACTGGCTCTGCACGATAACGCTTGACCCGGATTTGAAGATTAAGGGTCAGGAGAATGCATATCAGACCATGGTTCAGGGAGCTGTCGGCGGTGCCGCGGGTGTTATCCATCTGGCAGATAGTGCTACTACCGATTGCCAACCCAATGATAATGTGGAGGCACTGCGCTTGTTTATGGACCAGGCTGGAATTGAGGCCCGTCCGGTATGGAAGCCGATGCATAAACAACCGGTATATAAGCATGCTCCTGCTTATGTAAATGGCGTTTCAGAAGCCATTTTTAAAGTGGGTATGTGTTTGCCTGCGGGACCGTATGTTCGCGATGAGGATGTTAAATACATTGTAGAAACAATTAAGAACGCAATACTGTAAGGCATATGGTTCTGAAGTGGTTGTTTGACAGAGTAGTGGCTTTTATTGGGTTATTATTCCTTTGGCCTGTTCTTGTAGTCATAGCTATTATGGTGCTCGTCAAAATGCCTGGAGGTCCAGCATTCTTCGTGCAGAGACGTGTCGGGAAAAATGGTAAGTTGTTTAACTGCCATAAATTTCGAACCATGATACCGGTAAGACATAACGAAGGTTATAATGCAAAGAAGGGAGATAAAGAATGGAGTAGTGTGAGCGTTGCTGGTGATAGCAGGATTACGCCATTAGGAGCAAAACTACGACATTATAAATTGGATGAATTACCAGGTCTTTGGGATGTCTTAATTGGCAATATGAGTTTTGTTGGCCCTCGCCCAGATGTCCCAGGTTATGCTGATAAATTACAAGGTAATGATAGGGACTTATTGAAGTTGCGTCCTGGTATAACTGGTCCTGCAACGTTAAAATATCGTCATGAGGATGAAATGATTTCTGAGTATGTGGGACAGAAGCAAGCATTGGGGGATACACGACCGATGCAGGAGATTGCGGTAGAGTATAATGATATGGTCATTTATCCTGATAAGGTACGTTTGAATTGCTATTATTATCGGCACTATTCCTTCGTGAAAGACATTCAAATGATATATTGCACTGTCCTTGGAAAGAAGATGACGTATGCGGGGGAGGAGATATAACTTCGCCGGTAAGAGTGAAAAATGAAGAGTGGATAGTTGAAGTCTATCCTAAGAGTGGTATGTGTTTTCTGCTCGTATGTGTTTGTTCCACGACGTAGGCCTCAAGATTATTATCATTTGTAGTGTGGATAGCAAAGAAGGGATTCCAGACTAGTGGCGAACTGATGGAGGCTGTAAGAGCGCTGGATTATTAGGCTCAGTACAAGGTGTGCGAGGCGTTCTATAAGTTATCGAAGGACTTTGACTGGAGCGACAGACTGATGTTCCAACGGTTTGAGGAGAGTTTGGGAACTAATGAACTACGGAGTCATGGAAACGGTCAAGAATTTCCTAAAAGGCGTTTGGGCTTTTTTGCTCTTTTGTGTTTGTGCCGCAAAGGAGGGCAAAGGGATACAAGAATAAGTAGTTGTTGATATGGAAATAACCGACTTCTCTTTCAATGAAAATGCTCTGTTCTTGAAAATAATCGAAGGAACAGATATGAGTGCTGTAATGCGCAACGTTATATCCGAAGCACAGCATGAAAGAGAAGGGAATAGCTTTGTTAAATTTGAACGGACAGTTATCCCTGCCGCTCATCATGATATGCTTTGCTCTTTTGTGGCATTTAAAAGAAAAATGCGCCCTTCATGTTTTCCCGCAGGGGTTGTGGTAGAGGAACTTTGGGAAGAAAGACGGTTGGCATATCTTCTTGTTATAGAATATAGGGGTTACGTTGTAATCTTGAAAAGAAATATTAGTACCATCAAGAAGCTAAGAGAAGTAGTTGAGAACATCGATTATAATGTGCTTTGCAAGGTGTTTGTTGACGACCATACACAGTATAAACGTTTTGGCATGAGCAATCTTGACCTCGCTGATTACGCAATGCGCAGTAAGTCATTTGTGGCAGAAAACCTTGAAGCCGTTTTCTCCACGATAGGAGCAAACAATTACACCTTAAGCAGTTTCCAATTAAAAAACAATGATGGGACCTATTCTTTATCTCTAGATACGTCCAAAATCAACCAACCCGGACAAAAGGCTAATATATATACATTATTGACATGGTCAAAGCGGGTCATTGATAAGATTGCCGCCTGTAATGATGAGGCCGTCTCGAATTATCTGTCAGTATTTGCTACTCCAGTTGATTATTTGACGGAATTCAATAGGGGAAACCTCGATGCAAAAGCAATTCTTTTCTCGCTATATAAATTGCGAACCGAAGATTGGATTGAGAGCATTACAAAAGGGGGAGACGAACCATTAGAATTGAATGAAATCTGTGATATATTTCAATGCTCTCACAACCTTATAGCAGTGCCGGATCATGAGCATAACTACTATGTAAATTTGGGAGAGGAAAGGGAAATCAATGTCATTGTAAGCGAAAGAGGCGTATCATTTACTAGCGAATGGCTAAACAGTATTAAACTCAATCCGGCTGAAGGTGATGAGGGGCATGATGAAGAATCATTAGCATCGTACATAAGAAAAACGGGTGCTTATACTGTTATGTTTGATTCGCCTACTTTGAAGTATTCAAATAGACAGCTTTTTAAGGACGCGGGGCTAACAGGAAACGTTGAGGTGTTCTTGAACTTGTTTGAAGATGATGTGGACTTGGTAAATATTACAAGTGAGAAAGGTGGTGTAGCGGAAGAATCAACAGTATTTGAAGATGGTTCTTTATTCCGTTTTACGGAAGACAAGTATTCTGCGAATGGAAAGATAATGGTTTGTGATGATCTGGGAACTGAATGGGCAGACCATATTCTGATAGGCGAAGACTCTGTAGCCCTTTTTGCTGCAAAGCATAAGGATTTATGTTTCTCTGCCAGCGCATTTCAAGAGGTTGTGGGTCAAGCTCAAAAGAATTTAGGCGTATTCTTCCCACTAGATAGTATGTGGGATTCAAAGATTGGGAAATGGCAAGAGCAATACAGATTTGATCATGTGCAGTCTCAGATTAATAGGGTTAGAACAGAAGGGAAGACCTCTAATGATGCTGTTGAAATGTGGAAACGCGCAGAGAAACAGGTGAATTACCAAAAGGATTTGTATTTGGTTATAGACTTTATTTCAAAAAGTAGGCTGACGACCGCGTTGAGAAACTTACATGACGGCGTGGACTTTGCTGAAAAGAAGGAAGCTATACCTATACTTTGGCTGATTTCCTCCCTTTGGTCTTCTTGCCAGGACATGCACATTAGATTACACATTACTTGCCAGCCTTTTTGGATATGGCGCACAATGTAGTTAGGAATAATTGTGCTATAAGGCTTAAGGTTATTAATGATTGATTAATATGGGAGAACAATACTTCAAAGGCGTGTTGGCTGGTTATCTTGGGGCGAACTTTATGTGTGGCCCTATAACCGAATGGCAGATAGATATCATCAAAGAAAACATTTCGCATTATTGTGAAGCGACGATAGACCATTCCCCGCTCTCATATCAAGAGAAAGAAGACCAAAAGCGCCAAATGAAACAAACCCTGGAGGTGTATATTCAGGGGGTGAAGGATGAGATGAGGGGGATGGGGAGGATGAAGTGATGGTTTAGGGTAAATGGTGAATGATTGATATAATACAATCAATATAAGAAAGGATACTTATGAAGACGTTACCAGATAGTAATTCTGTCGTAATGGATATCTATAATACTGTATCAGACTTGTCTCAGGATATAAGTCCCGTTGCGGTTACAGGGACCATGGAAGTCTCCGTTTCAAATATGCCAAAGGATAACCAGCCAAACGGATGGGTGCAATTGTTGTTGCCAATCTTTATTACGCTTTTTGTGGTGTTTATTGATAAATGGGTAACACGCTGGTATGCCCATAGAGACGAAAAGGAAGCGAGAAAACAGTTCAGAGGTACTGTTCTTGACTGGATAATGAAAATTGAACCTATAGAGCGATCTTTTTGTCAATCAGTCCAACAACTGTCTGATAGTATCCAAGCCTCAGATGATATGCAACCTGTTGCATTCGCTATGCCACTAACCTTGCATGATAAGATGAAAGAAATGTCGGTAGAGAAAATGACTGATGCATTCTTGAAAGACTTCAAGGATGATAAAGATAAGCGGTATGCTAATATGTACAATATTATCTCTAATTTTGAATTTCTGTCAAAGATAAGTGATAGTGTACGCGAGTCATACGACTCCTATAATAAACAATCTTTTGCTCTATGTCAGCAATGGAATGGGCTATTTGAAAAATTCAGGGAGAAATGTCATAAAATGAAAGATGGGAATCCGTATGAAGCGACATTAACTGTTTGGTTTGCTCAACTTCTTCAAACCCCCAATTCTGTAAAAACGCATATACAGGCCTTAGATGCTCTATGCCCGCTGTCTTTTAAGGAAAATGATTTTGAAATGCTTTCAATGGTGAGTAAAATGAGAGATATTGCCAGACAAAGCCAAGCCACCAGTGAAGGTTATGCTAAGGTATTCTCGGATATCGCCGGTAATATAGACTTGACTCTGAATTCACTATCTGCTTCAGAAAAGTTGTTTAGAAGTGAAGTGTCTGAATAAAGAATAAGGAATGAATATACCACGTTATATAGAGATCAAGGCAGCAATGCCAGATTCCATGCGGATGAAACTAGACCACATCAAGCGTTATCTTGATGAGGGCAAGGCCGCTGCACTTATTGGAGCCGGGTTCAGCAAGAACGCGAAGATTCCAGAGGCGGCTGAGATGAAGGATTGGAATGCACTTGGCATAGAGTTCTATAAACGTCTTTATGGTGAACCAAAGCTTGACAGTCTGAAGTTTCAGAACCCAATTAATTTGGCAACGCAGGTTGAGGCGAGTTTTGGCCGTCATGAGTTAGACAATATGATTCAGCAGTCACTGCCTGATGACGTGATTGTGCCAAGCCAGTTGCATGTGGATTTGCTTAACCTTGGTTGGCATGACTTATTCACCACCAACTACGATACGCTATTGGAGCGGGCTGGTTTGGATGCAGACCGTGCTTATACTATAGTTTATAACAAGGACACGCTGCTGTATTCTGTTTCTCCGCGTATTGTCAAACTTCATGGCTCGTTCCCTAATATCCGTCCTTATATCATAACTGAGGAGGACTATAGAACCTACCCACAGCGTTATCCTGAATTTGTTAATACGGTTAGACAGGCATTGATTGAAAACTTGTTCTGTCTGATAGGGTTCTCGGGTGACGACCCCAATTTTAAATCTTGGCTCGGATGGTTACGGGATGTGATGGGGCAGCAGATTTCACCTGTGTATTTCATTACCTTCGATAAGAATCTGCATGATTCGAGACGAAACCTGCTTTCCAAGCAAAAGATAGAGGTGCTGAACCTATACGACCTGAAACTGGAGATAGGCATACAGGAGGCTTTTGAATTCTTCTTTTCCTATCTGAAAGTTGAAAGTACAACACAGTGGAATGGCAGGATTACTAACCGCACGACAAAAATAGATAATGCGGATAAAATCCGAACCCGTATAAAGGAAATGGCAGATGTACGCAACGGCTATCCTGGCTGGTTGGTGCTCCCAAGGAAATATTATGATGACTTCTCGGACGTTCGCTCTGATATGCTGTTTTGGGAGAAAAGTCTTAAAGTTGATGGGCTGTCATCAAAGGAGTGGTTGCAATTCCTTTACGAACTGAAATGGAGGTTAGAGGTGTCCTTCACACCTATTGGAATTGACTGGTATGTTAAGGCTGTTGAGTCCATATCGTTGGATGTGCAAGAGGAACGGGGACTTGTCGTTGAACTGAAACTTGCGCTCCTTACTCATTACAGGATAATAGGCAAAGAAGAGGAATTTGCAGCGTTGGTGACTGAGTTGTCAAAACACAAGACCATATTCAGTCCTACTCAAATACGTTACTTTTTCTATGACCGCTGTTTGATGGCGTCTTCTAAGATGCAATATGGTGACTTGAAGAAGTTGCTTTCGGAGTGGACAGTTTTCGATACTGATTTTGTTGGGGCATTATGGAAATCTGCCATGCTGATGGAGGCTGATATGAGGAGTGAGGCATTGAACTTGCTCAAACAGGCATCTACTCAAATACGGAAAACAATTCTTAGCAATCAGCAAGATTCGTATTTCTTTAAGTCCTGCCAGATTGCAATTGAACGTGCCTTGTATATTTACGAAAGGGAAGGTGAGAATAAGAAATATCCGTCGAGTGACTATCTGGCTGAAATGCAATATTTCAGAGAAGAGTTGAACAAGAAAACTGTTATGGGTAAAACCACAACAAAATCGCACGGGTTTAATATCGATGATGTAAAGACAACATGGCACATGGGTGCTTCTGGCTATGTTGGCGGGTATTTGTATCCTTACCGTTATTATGCACTGTGTGAACGTGTGGGTATGCCAGCAGGAATTCCGGGAACAACCTTGAATACGGATGACCATATCCTTTTCCTGTCGCATTACATTAATTACAATCATTATTTCCCCATTGGGGTTTTAAGTAGAAGTTGCAATGTCAAGGCTATATCAAGTGTCCTTGGCCGTAAGGCAATGGCCTCGTTCAGTTGTGAGTTGGCTAATGAGTACTTTGATACTTTCTTTGAATATGCAAGCCAGCTGGACAAAATCAGTGACAACTTTGTCTGGACGCATATTTTTGAGAGCTGCTTACCTATCCTTGTGAGGTTGTGCAGTAAAACCAGTGCTGACAGGGTGAAGAAGATGGCATTGTTCTTACAAGAGGCTCATGGTCATTATGGTCACTTTGAGGAACGTAGTGAAAAGGAATACACAAAGACTGTATACAATTGCCTTCGTGTTGAAGATATGGCTGTTGTATTTGTGGCATTGTTTGAAAGACCCATAAAGATGTCGGGAGATAACGAAGAGGACAATTATTACCCCGTAGGTTGGACACCAGGGGTGGCTTTTAGCAGTGTGGTGGTACAAAATGTCTGTGATGGGTTGGAGAGTACTGATAATAATGTTCAAGAGGCCGCTTTTCTCAGAGGTTATCAGATATTGAGAGGTGCGATTAATGAAGAAGACAAGCAAAAACTGCATAACGCGATTATAAAATGGCGAAATGAAACAGAGGACCAGCGTCATATTTGTTTTTCTTTTATCGATGTGCCTAAAGCTGGGGGTGACAAATATTCTCAGGAGTATTTCTTGAAGAAGTATACAGAAGAGTTGTTGGCTGTTGGTGTCAACGATGTAAGAAACTCTGTTATTTTAGATCATTTGGCAGATTGCTATCATCAGATAAACTATTGCAAAGACCTTTTGGATACTGTGGATGCCACCAAGATTATACATCAATTCAATGACTTGGTTCACAAAAATGAGGAACTTCTTCGTAAGGATGATGACGAGTTCTTTGGAGGTTTCAGGAACAATATATCTAATGTGGTAGAGGAGTTCCATAGGTTATTATCAGCACTAGAACTTTCCGTAGTTCCAGTTGACGTGTTGAAGGATTTGGTGGATGCTGAAATGATACTTGGTGAGAGGGAATATCCATATCTGCAAAGCCTTGCTTTGTTACAGAAGTATAATTGTGGAATAAGAGAGGCTGATGTAAAAGCGCAGATACAGAATGTTATAAAAGCATCAGTAAAGTTGCGTCAGACGATGGATGTGGTCCATGCATTGATGGTTCTGAATGAACGTGGCCGGAGTTATCAGGCTTTACTGTATCAGATAATCAGCCTATGTGAGTATTCAGCAGACCATTCTGTAAGTTGCTGGCTGTATGCTTTATATTATTTGATAGAGAATCATGCCGTGAAAGCAGCGAGTAAGACAAAATTATATCACCTGCTGGATACTAAGTTTGTCAATAACAACTACAAGGAAGGTGATGCAGACTGGTTGGCAGATGTACGTCATGGTGTGGCGTTAATAGCTGGAGCTATAGCCAAAGAGTGGGGAGATTCTGAAGCCACAAACAGGTGGAATGGTTTGTTGGCTGATGAAAGTGATGAGTTTAATGATGTAAGTTGCGCTTTTGAGAGGGCAAACCTAGGGAAACCTATTAGTTGAAACTTAAGTTATGTGGATAAAAGAGCTTCCAAGGAACTATTCTGAATTGGCATCTTTTTGTTTCAATAACGTATTCCTGTGGCCGTTTGGAAATGTGTTTGTCATGGACAATCACATGGCTGCTTTGTGGGGGTGGTTGCAAACTTGAGACCCAAAGAAGAAATACAACTTTATGCACATAGACCGGCATTATGATATGTTGGAATGCTTTAAGAATGAGGATCTGGAGCCTATTCGCCATAACCCAAAGATTTCTTTCGAGGAGTTCAGTCAGTTGAAAAGAGATGATGGAGAGTTTCAGTCTGGTGCAGAAATGCTGGAAGAGATCGTGGAGAGTCTTAAGAAGGAGTAATTATGGGTGAATGGGTAAGCTTAAAGTACTAATGTTTCAATGCGAGCAACGATTACCATAACGATAGTGCCCTAATGGAGGTGTCTCGTGGAATGAAAAGGTATGGACTGAATTACGAAGAAAGATGAAAATACGTATTAAGGAGATTGTTACAAAGTGTGCAGGAGTCGTTTTCTCCTTTTTGTGAAAGTCTGAAAGCTTGTCATGTGCGACAAAACCTTCAATACACTGTCATTGATGATTGCAGCAATAGCGGCATTTATCTCTTATAGGGCACTGAACGAATCGATTGTACAGCGCGAGACGATGTACAGACCAGAATTGTATGTTGGCGAAACGAGGTTCTATGCTGACCTGACGGATTCGGCCGGGATAAAATACTACAAGATAGAGCATGACACGGTGGTAAGGAAAGAGCCGGTGCGTGAACCTTGGATGAGGATTAACAATGTGGGCATGGGAAGTGCACTGCATGTAGAGGGCTCTGTAGACCTAAGGCTGGAAGTGATGTCGAAAGCTATGAAAGCGATGAAGGTGAAGCAGGAGGGTGTTAATCACACGTATGTTCATGGTGATGATACGTTGAAGCTTGTGGGTGTAGGAGGATTCAGATGGCATAAGGACTATATTTTGCCGTTGTACCAGACCCAGGATGAGTGTACGCTTGATCTCACAAGGCTCGATTTTGACAATATGATAAAGGCAGCACTATGGTTAAACGGTGTCTTGCATTCTCAATTCCAGGGGTTTATTATTCCTGTGGAGTTGAAGTATAATGATATTAACGACAAATGCTACACGAAAAAGTCGTGGATGCAGGTGCAGTGCTATACGAATGATGACAGGACGGGCGTGAATTGTAGAATCTGCTCCGGCATAGCCCAGAAGGAGTTTATGGACGAGTATGACAAGTACTTGAAGGGTGAGGGGGAGATGCCTTAACGATAACGAAAACGATAACGGAAACGAATTTGAGGGGTGAGGGCAATAAAAATTGGGATTGTGCGTTAATCTATCATAAAATCTGCGGGCGGAAACCTTAAGATTTGATAAATAGTTGTAAATTTGCACTAATATGGAGCAAAAGTACCTTCATAGTGACGGTGTTAACAACCACCTGTCTGATGTTTTAGGATACCTGAACTTTGCAGTTGAGGCAACAGACAGGTCTTCTGTATACCTTGTTTCTGATATTGAAAAGTATCGGGAAAACAAGGACATGAATCCTTATGTCATCGTTGAACTGGAGAATGCAAAGAAATATGAGGCTGATGCCGTCTATTTCCGCTTCTTTGAAAGCGGAAGGGTGCCTTTGCCGCAAATTTATATTTTTGATAATACCAAGCGGGGAAGGGAGCATAAGGAACTCGCAGAACTGCACAAGAATCTTTGGAGTGCTGGTGTTATACCAGTTTATTTCGTAATCGAAAGGAGTCAGCTTCGGGTATATGACGGTCGCCAACCGATAGAAATACAGAAGAATGGTGAGGTTAGGATAGAACCGATTGACCTTTTTGTGTTAGACGATATTGCTGAAGTCAACAGGGCTCTTAAGGAATACGATGCCCGTCTGTTCGATAACGGTGAATTCTGGGATAGAGATATTGAAAGCGAACACTTCCTTAACGACAAGTCTGTTTATGAAAAGCTGTTGTCCGGTCTCAGGGCTGTGAGAAAACATCTTTCAAAGAACAAGACTCTTTCCGGCCCTCTTGTTGACAGGCTGCTCATCATGAGTATTCTTATCAAGTACCTGGAAGAGAATGGTACGGATGAGACGGGCGTAAATCATTCAGCCGCATTTTTTAAAGAATATGTCGGATGTGAGTCATTGGTGGATGCTATAAGAGGAGGAAAGTACGTAAAGTTGCTAGAAGCATTGGCGCTGCATTTCAATGGTGGCGTTTTTAAGCTGGATGACAATGAGAAACAGATTCTGGCTGGAAGTGATTTGACGGAATTTGCGGCTTTCCTTGATGGAACTTTGGAAGGGGATGAATACGTGCTATGGAAGGAGTACTCATTCAAACATATTCCCATAGAGTTGATAAGTAACTTCTATGAAGAGTTTCTTCCCCAAGATGGCGGCAGGGGTAAAAGACAAAACGGCTCCTATTATACACCATATTATCTTGTCAGACTTCTTGTGGATGAAAGTATTCCGCTCCGGAAAGGTGGTTTGCAGAAGGTGATAGATGTCAGTTGTGGCTCTGGTATTTTCCTGGTTACGGCATTGAAGCGATTAGTCCAGTTGTGGAGGTATAATCATGAATGGAAAATGCCATCGCCAAAAGAACTCGAGGGAATTTTGTCAGGCTATATCTTTGGAGTTGACCTCAATGCTAATGCTGTACAGTTAACTGTATTCAGCTTGAATCTGTCATTGTGCTCCATGTTGTCTCCCCGTCAGATTTGGACTGATTTGAAATTTATTGACATCTTTGACGAGAATATATTTAATATCGATTTTTTTAAGTTTGTCACACAATCTAAGCGCGATTTTGATTTAGTTATTGGCAATCCTCCCTTTGTGGAGTATAGTGGTGATAAGTACCAAGAATACAGGCTCCAACTTGAACAGGCTGGTTTGACGCTATTGACAGAAGTGCCAAGATATAATTCTGCCTTGATGTTTCTGGACGCATCTATGCGCTTACTGAACAGAAGTGGAAAGTTGTGCATGATTATGCCAACTTCTCCATTGTTTTATGGAGGGGGCATTTTCAGGCAGAAATTCTTATCGACATATCAGGTTGATCAAATTATAGATTTTACTTTCTTAAAGAATGTTCTCTTCAATAATGCCAGAGTAGCAACGTCAGCAGTGTTTGCTGTAAACTGCGAACCTAATGGGCAGGACGTGCAGCACATCGTTGCTAAGCATAATTTGACGAATAGGGAAAAAATATTCTTTGAATTTGACTATTATGATTTTTACAGTGTACCTCAGAAACTGGCCTCGGAAAGTGGGGATGTGTGGAAGGCTAATTTGATGGGAGGTGTAAGGCTGTTCAATATCCTGACAAAATATGACAGATACCCTAAAATTAAAGACTATTTGGAGGAACAACGGAAGAATAATGGTTGGGATTACGGAGAGGGATATACTATAGGTAACGGAGAAAAACCTGCAACGTATATTACCGGACATTTATGCGTGGACGACAAATCGTTTGATGAAGATGGTAACTTTGAGACATATACAGTCAGAGAAGAAGGATTTCAGCGGCCACGTAAACAAGCATTGTATGAGGCACCTCATTTGCTTGTGAAGCGGACAATCGGGAAAAACTCTATTCCTGTAGCTTTATCAGATAAATACCTTACTTTCAAAGAAGGCATTATCGGTATTCATTGTTCGGAAAGTGAGCGTCCGGCGCTCCAAAATCTGGCAGACTTTCTGACCGAAAACAATGCCTTGCTTCGTTTCCTTATAATATTGCGGAGTAATAGGGCGGGGAAAAACCGTAGTGTTTATACAAACTATACGGGCGATTTCTTGAAACTGCCCTATCTCCCAGAGGGCGGAAAGATGACGGAGGAAGAAAATCTTGTGGTAAATGATGCTTTGGACTATTATCTGCCTTATTTCGATAGAGTCAGCAATATGAAGATGGACGAAATCATTGTGGATCCTCTTGAGTTGCTGGATTTCGGAAAGGTATATAGTAAAGCACTGAACGTAGTTTACCAGGACGGGAACAAGAAATACATGTTAACGGATATCTATCAGAGTTCCACATCGTTTATTTGTGTTTTTTGTTATTCTGAGAAGTATGTAAAAACCCGTCTGCGTGACACTGATGCGGATTTACAGTCCGTACTGGAATATGTTGGGGAAGACTATATCGTCAAGCGGGTTGTCAGGGCATATACTGGGGATTCAATAGTTATGATAAAGCCTCGCCAGCGTCGCTATTGGCTAAAGTCAATGGCTCTGAGAGATGCTGATGAAACTTTCAACGACATAATGAGCAGGGGGAATGAATAGATCTTCGATATCAATAGGCATTCCTCCATCGCCAGGCAGGTTGTATGTGGTGCTGCTATCATTTATTGAAAACAACATCGACGAGTTCAAACCATTGACGGAGGATTCTGCAGAGGATGCTATAACTGCGGATTTAAGTCGGTATTTGACAGACAAGGCATATACCACTAACATGCCTTTCGCATTCACCAATCAGGACTTAAGGGCTGATATAGGGGTACATGGTAGAGCCTATATACCTGAAAACAGTCATAAGTTCTGCTGGATTGAAGCAAAGCGGCTGCCAACACCTAAAGGGACAAGGAGAGACGAGCGAGAGTATGTTTTTGTGGACCACGCGAAATATGAAGGTAATGGCGGGATAGAGCGTTTCAAGTTGAATAAGCATGGCGAGGGATTGCCTGTAGCAATAATGATAGGATATGTGCAAGAGGGTGACTTCGACATGTGGGTTGACAAGGTGAATGAATGGCTAAAAGTGTATTCGACCACAAAACCATTCCATATTTTGGAGCATTTGCAAAAGTATGGTGAAGTGCTTGGCAGATATTACTCTCGTCATGAGAGATATTCTGCAAAAGAAAGTACATGGATGTCTCCTATTTACCTGTATCATTTTTGGATAAAGATATGAGCAGAATCTGATAGGAGTCAGGGTGAATGGTTCAAGGTGAATGGTTCAGGGTTCACGATTATGAAGATAACACAAGCATTATTGGATAGCCTCACGGAACAGGCTAAGGCGAGTCCTCGGTTGAGGATGAATCTGGACCTCCGTAACAGTGCGGATGACCAGAGTCAGCGGATGCTGAACGCCATCGAGCCGGGCTCTCCTCTACCCATCCATCGGCACCGGAAATCCTCCGAAACGGTGGTTTGCCTTCGTGGGCGTTTGATTGAAGAATTTTATGATGATTTAGAACGGACTTGTACTGATAGAATTGAACTTAGTCCTAACGGACCTGTGGTTGCTTTGAATATCCCTGCGGGACAGTGGCATACTGTACAGTCGTTGGAATCAGGTACTGTGATCATGGAGGTGAAGGATGGGGCGTATGAACCGTTGAGTGACGTGGATATCTTGAAATAGCTTATGACGCAAGATGAACGTTGGCAAATCCGCTATCAAGAAGTTATAGACTTTATTGAGAAGAATCATCGTAATCCGTCGAAGCATCGGATTGAAGAGCATGATATGCTGAACTGGCTGAAGGCTAATCGCAAACAGATGAATGCGGGGACTCTAAAGCAAAATAGAATAGAACAGTTCAATAAGTTGTTGGCGTTGGTAGAGTTGAACAAACACGTCAATCAATATCAATAAAAAAGGAGCCACAACTTTCGCTGTAGCTCCTGTTAGGAAGGATTAGAAGTAGATGTCATCAGTCACGGCAAATCACTTAACTGACTGCGCAACTCGTTCATCCAGGGATTTACTCGGACGGGAGCACGAGAGGAGGTAGTGCCCAGTTCTGAGACTCCCAATATTTTGGCGTTGGGCCAGTGCTCGCGCAGCTCGACCAACTGGTCGACGAGTTCTGGGCGGTTACCACAGTCGAGTTCGATGCACTGTCCGATGTGAGGGATAAAGCGATGACGAGAGTTACAAGCACGGCTTTTACTACCGGCATCATTGACGAGAAGATATTTGATATTATACATTTCATTATAAAGTTTAGAGTTTAGCGTTTAGGGTTTAGAGACAGTTGTAAAGTTGAGAGTTGAAAGGGTGTGGCCCAAGGCCAAGAGCGAACCCTTGAGCCCTGAACCCTGAACCCTTGAACTGTTAGTGGATACCCATGCAAGAGGTAGCACCAAGTGCGGTGAGGATGGCCGTGAGGATGCTGATTAGCGTCTGCAGGATGAACTTCCAAAGAGCCTTCTTTGAGCCCCCACCGGGCTCTACCTCAGGCACTACTACTGGAACTTCGCCTTCAACGGCTTCCACCGACTTCTTGACAGCTTTCTTGACAAGCTTCTCAAGGATTTTTTGAAACAGTTTTTTCATAACGATAATTTTTTAATTTGTTAATGACTTAATTCTCGTTTATGCTGCCTTCGCCGTCGCCACCACCGTCACCACCGGGTGTGTTGCCTCCGCCAGAGTTGTCATCACCACCGGCCGGGGTGTCAGAGCCAGAGCTACCGGAGTTAGAACCGCCACCTGTGTACGTGCCTGTAGTGATAGTACCATCCGCGTTGATGGTGGTCTGCTGACCATGCTCGTTGACGATGATAATCACGGTGCTGTCGCCTGCGAGGGCGTTGAGGGTGATGGTAGCAGGCCAAGGGCCAGTGAGGTACACCTCGCTATAACCGCTTTTGGAGGCGACCTTGATAGAGGTGGGATGCTCTGCAGCGTAGTCGCTGATAGCTTGCTCTACATCGGTGATGGTGACGTCCTGACCGGCGCAGTAGAGTTCAGCCAGAGGGGTGAGTGCAGCCGTGAGTGCCTTGCTGTTGAGGCTGTAGTATCGGTTGGAAGGACTGCCGTTACCCTTGGGGGTGAACGTCTGGCGGATAGTACGGAGGTGGTACTTCAGGTGCATCTGAACCATCTTGAAGATGGCCTGACGCAGCTTTGCCTCGGGGGTGTTGTAAACACTGGCGGGCATGTTAGGAGTACTACGGGCGTAGGTTACGCCACCACGAACATAATAGGTGATACCATCGATGGTACCGGAAGATTTGCGGCCAATACCGACTTGTTTAATTTGTGCCATAATAGAAAAATTTTAAATTTGAAATTGAAAATTTGTTTCATGTTTCATAGCGGCTTGCGCCGCGTTTCAAGTTTCAAGTATGAGCTACGCCAAGAACTTTGAGGAACTCGATATCTTTCAGAAAGCTCGTGACCTCTGCAAGGAGGTTTACGCAATCACTAAGGATGGAGAGTTCCATAAGGATTCCAGGTTCGTTCAACAGATTCATGCTTCAGCAGGTTCTGTGATGGATAACATCGCTGAGGGTTTTGAACGGGACGGAAACAAGGAGTTTATCAACTTCCTATATATTGCGAAAGGGTCTTGTGGAGAAGTTCGTAGTCAAATCATCAGAGCCTCAGATGTAGGCTTCATTGACAACGAAACCGCTAAGCGTCTTTACAACGACATTCTCAATCTCAGCAAGTCCATCGCCAAGTTCATTGCTTCATTGAAGTCAAGTCCAATCACAGGGCTGAAAAACCTGAAACCTGAAACCTGAAACCCGAGTTTACTCGATCTTGAGCGCTTCGTCGCGGGTGAGTGCGCAGAACGAGCCTTGGCCGTTCGCCTTGGTCAGTTTGCTGCGGTTCTTACGACCGGAACGCACGTAGCTCACGTGGATGAAAGAGGGATAGATGATGCACTGATCGAAAGCAATGCTGTCATCCGTGATGATCAGGCGGAAGGCCCGAATGAGCCTCTGACGAGGCGTTTCAAGTTTCACAGGGCTGTCGCCCGTTTCATGCTCCAAGTCACCTAAAACTTCAGGAGCTCCACTTGAAACCTGAAACTTGAAACCTGGAACCTGAAACCTGTAATCAGCAGAGCTGATGTAAAAGTCTGCGGCCTCGCCACTCATGTGTTGGCTCTTGTTGGAGTGGCACACCAGAAGGCGGTTGAGCTCACGGGTGCGGTAGCCGGAGGTGATGACGATGGGAAGACCCAAGGCTTCACGTAGCGGCTCCAGCGTGTGGAGGCAGAGTGCTCGCAGATTCTCCACAGCCTCAGCAGGAGGCGTGTTGTCAAGCCCGTGGTCGCGAGCCGTATGGCTGACGACAAACTCTCGGAGCTCGAAGTGCGGTGTGAATTGAATGTTGTTCATTTCTTACCTTTTTAATTGTTTTACTTAAGTTTATTATCTCTGTGAAACCGTCTCAGAATCGCTACCCGGGATGCAGTTCGGAACTGATTTGACAAGTCGAATCAGCTACCGCTCAGAATAGCTCAAGCAAGCTTGGCTTTTCGTTCGCTTAATCGCTGATTTCTGGTGCGAAATTACAACGCCAACCCCCGTTTTAAAATTCTATTGAAAGGCGTTGAATAACAGTTGAATAACCATTGAAAAATGGTTGAAGATTTACGAAAAAGCAGTATGCCCGACGATAAAAACAACATCATTTTCAACATCTCTGGTGGCTACAACCAGATACTGCCCAATGCCACCAAAGCAGAGCAGCATTTCTATGGTGATCAGTTTGCCAAAGAAGCGCTGAGGAAAGGCTCACCTGAAGTCCCGCCGTTAACCGATGACGAACGTCGGTTGGCTGTGTATGTGGATACAGAGGAGTCCGTTCGCAACTACGTGGCCAGCCTCAAGGCCTGCAAGACTTCTGCTGAGGTGGGACAGGTCGTTGCCACCATGTGTGAGAACGAGTCCCGGATTGATGAGGAGCGTATTGTTACCAAGGCTTTCATCGAAGTTCTGCTTCCTTTTATGACGGGAGTAGAGTCCGGTAAAGGCATTGACAATATTCGGAACTATATCAATAATGCATGGGCGGAGCGTAAGCGCGCCCTCAGGAATAGATAATAAGGTTTATAGTATGCCAGACAATACCATCAATGTAAACGACGGAACCAATCAGATACTGCCCAATGCCCATGAGGGCAAGCAGTATTTCATTGGAGACTCAGCCATCAAGCAGGTTATGCAGCATGCAAAAGGTGAGACTCTGCAAGCTGAAATACTCGATATGACCTCTTATAGTGGCACGTTCCCAGAGAAGGTCGAACATGAGTTATTGCGCGAGGTCCATCTATCGCTTTGCGAGGAAAAACTTAAGGATAATACTGTCGTATGTGTGACTGGCGAGGAAGGAGTTGGTATGACCACTTTCCTTTCTCAGTTTGCACGCAAACATCACGATAACTGTGTTAGCTACTTCTATAACGGATTTGACCGCATTCAGCTGGACTCTGAGGTAATGGAGGGAGATATTACCGAACAGCTCTATTGGTATGCCAACAAATGCAGTTGCCCGTTTGAAGTAAAGCATGTCAACGAAGTCTATACCAAGGTATTGCGACAACTGAAGCAGTCTAAGGACGGCATCATGTATTTTGTCTTCGACGGCTTTGACGATATCCCTTCAGAACACAGGGAGAACATCTGCAAGCTGATTGAGAAACTGCAGTGGGAGAAAGCTCATTTCCTTATTTCTGGTAAGATTGATCAGATTGAAGGCCTGTTCAAACAAACCAAGAAATGGTCTATTTACGAAATTCCTTTGGTCCGCTTCAGTGATGCCGACGCCAACGATTACTTCTTGCGTGTTAAGCCAGACCTCACTAAGGAGCAACTCTTTGAGCTCTACAAAATATCTCGTGGTAATGCCAGCCGCATGGATGATCTTCGCACCAAGTTCTTATGCACGGGCCGACTGGAAGAGCTGATGAATGCTGACATTGATGAAGATAGCGATCTTAATCAGGAAGACTTCGACCGTATCTGTGCTGACACGGACCCTGCAGTCATTCCTTTATTCGCGCTGCAGGCCTATGCCGAGTTTGAGTTTGAGATGGACTTTGCCGCACAGGTGCTCGACATTACTCCCGAAAGTGTAAACGCACTGGTAGAAAAGTACTCTGATTATATCCAGATTAAGAATAAAAACATCATCTCCTTGCGTTCCGTAGTCTTCCGCAAATACCTATGCGAACGACTTCAAGAGCATAAGCGTGATGTGGAGTTGCGTCAGATTCGTGTTCTAGAGGGTATGACCGTGGGTACGGGTTATGCCATGGCACTTCCTTCCCTGTACCGCTCTGCGGGATTGAACGACAGTCTTATCAAGTATCTGAATGCCGACAACATCCAGCGCATTCTTGCCGAAGGCCATTCACAGGCTGCTCTCAATGTACAGTGCCGCTTTGGTTATGAGGCTTGTGCGGCAGTTCCCACAAAGCACCTGTCCAGCCGTTTCCGTTACTCTCTTAATAAGGCTGCATCGCGTGAAATTGAACGTAACGAACTCTGGGATCACGAGATCGCAGCACTTATTGCCGTTGGACAGCATGCCAAGGCGCTGGCGTTGGCACATACCGTCTACCTCTCTGAGGAACGCCTGAAGTGCTACTTGCTCATTGCCCGTAAGCACAAGGGCTTGTCTTCTGAGGACTATGCTGTATTGAGAGATAATATCCGAGAGCTGGTAGAGGAAATCCGTTTTGAGGACATTCCCGAAAAGTCCATGGAGCTGGCCAAGTTGCTGCTGCCTATTGACTACAAGGCTGCTATTGGCATTGTTGACCGTATCAACAAGGTACACCAGGAAGATATCAACACCGATAAGATATTCTCTCAGTTCTCCCTCTTTGAACCGGTTGACCCGGAAGAGGATGATGCCCGTCGCGACTTGGCCCGTTCCAAGATACAGGACACCGGTCTGCGTGAGTTTATTGATGCTACAGAGAACCTCTTCAAAAAGGACGACGTGGATACGTTCCTCGATGAACTCAAGCGCCTTCCCAATTATGCCCAGCAGCTGCGCCTGCTTCGTTACTGGCTCCCTGCCCACAAGGATAAAGAAGATGTGGGTAAGGTGGTACTCGAAGCCTTGCGCCTCATTGTTGCAGACTCCGACACCGATATGCCAAAGGCACGTGAGCTCAACGATATAGCCCGTCTGATGGGCGTCATGACCAAGGAACAGATGGAAGAAGGTCTTCGCTACATCAATTCCTTGGGTGATACCATTATGCGGCCCACGTCCGACTATGTAGATGCCATAATTACAGTCATCGAAGGAAGCCGCGACGTGCTGCCGGAGAAGAGTCAGGCACTGCTTGAAACACTCTACATCTTTGTGGATGACCTGAAGGACGAGGGCATGTGGCTCACCTGTACCTCCAAACTCTTGGGACATTTTGACCGCCTTGGTGATATCCGTATGGTTGAGAGCACCATTGGCACAAAAGACCAATTGCGGACTGAGCTAAAAGCAAAGGCCAGTCAGTTGTTCCTTGCCACGGCGTACCACATGAAGGTGGTTGAGGGGCCCATAGACGCTCTTGTCTGCACAGAGCCGGAATTGATAGAGACGTTCATTGCACAAGTCAATACGGCCGAGCGTCGCAGCCGTGCCTATTCCTATGCAGCAGAGAAGTATCTGGTTCATGTAGAGCCCGACAAACTGGACCTCGGTTATTTCTTCCGCTTGTTGAGCAAGGCGGAAATCAAACGCGGCGACTGTGGTAAACCGCTCAGTATGCTCACCAACAAGTTGCTTACCGGTGAGAAGTTTAACCATGCAGCACTCCTGCCGTTTGTAAAGACGCATATCAAGTTTGTTGATAGGCTGGAAGATGTATGGCTCCAGTGCACCGTTTGTATGCGACTCTACCGATGGGCTGTCCGCCATTTCCCTGACGATCCGTTTGTTGACGACGTCAAAAACCGGATGCTGAAGTGGTGGGAGGCTATCAATCAGCGGCAGGACAAGATTGAAAGAGGTTTTCAGATTGCTAAGATATTGGCAAGACGCTCCAAGGATGAGGCTGAAGAGATGATAGCTCGTTGCTCCCAGTTGCGTCATCAAAGCCTGTGCTCCTCTTCATCATGTGTGGACGCATTCTACAACTGCCATTCACTCTATGTCAATTCTCTGATTACGCTCATTAGCCGTGGTATCTGCGATGAGACTATACTGCAAGCCTTCAAGGAAGACGAGAGCGACCTAGTCAGCGAGAGTGAGCGGGCCTGTATGTGGGGAAAGATAGCGTTGGCGTTCCATCTTGCCGGAGACGAAGATATGTTCAAATCTGTGGGCGACCAGTTCCTGCCCACTGATTACAGTAATTTCTCACCTGACGAACAGAAGTGGCTTATCTTCCAGATTGCTCCAACGCTCTTCCTCCGTGGTGAGCTCAAGTTCTTCACCCTGCTTGAAGACTACGACGATGTATTCCGTGACATCTGCCTAAAACGCGTTGGTGCATTTGTCATCTCCAAGAAACTCGATGTGATGGAGATTGACATCAAAACCACCTACGAACTTACCTACAGCGACTTCAATGACCTCAACATGCTCATCGAACACATGACGGACGAGAATGAAATCTTCCAGATTGTTGAAGTCATTGCGCGTAGTCTGCGTACAACCAACCGTACGTTGGATCCTTTGAGTACGCAGCAAAAGAATGCTGTTCGCGAAGCAACAGCAGCCATTGTCGAGAAGAAGTATCCCGCACCCGGAGGTATCAGCCACGAGGGCTATAAGATAGCCTGCCAGGCCATTCTTGATTTCTCCACGCGTGCTTTTAATACTACCCAGAAAGAAGTTTGGAACAGACGACTGCAAGCTATTGACAATAAAGCAGACCGTGCGTTCCTCTATTTCTATATTGCACCGTTCTTTGCCAAGCACCCTGACAAGGAGGATTTTCTTTGCAGGGGTATTGAGGTGACAAGGGATGTTCACTTTGCGTTTGACCGTGTGAGCCGCCTGGACATGGCGTTCACCGAGTGTGCCATCAACAATCTGGGACTGCTGATGCCCGCAGTGGCAGAAGAGGCTATCTCCTGTCTCAAGGCGGATGGTACGGAAGAGCAGTATGAAGGATTGCTTGATACTATTCACCAGTACAAACCCGAACTGGCAGAGAGCATCATGGTGAAGCTCGATCAAGACCCGGCTCGCGTCTATAATAAACGGAAACTGCAATATCATCTGGAATCCGTCAAGCGTATTGCCAAGGCTGGGAAGGACATTACCTCTGTTGGTAACTTGGACCGTGAAGAACAGCGTAAATTCTTTGAGGATCGTCTGAAGAATCTTCAGAATGGAAAGGGCCAGGTCTTGTCTGTGGAAGACGCCTTTACACTTACCATTGGTTATCTTTACAGCAGCACCCTGTCCGACGCTATGCCTGCCATCCATTTTCTTTTGGAGACTATCAGCCAGCGTCAGAAGATGAGCAAGAATTGTAAAGACCTACTGCTCTCTATGCATCAGGTCATTCGCTACAATCTTAGAGTAGTGTTATCGCTCGCTTCCGACACTAAAGAACGCATGGAGCAGGTAAACAAAATGTTTGGTAATGCTCCAGCAGTACCCGATAGTTTTATTGGAATTGGCGAATATCAAAAGGCTATCGATTATCTGCTCAACTGGTATAGGAATTGTGGTTATGACGAGCTGACAATTATTGACCCTCATTTCAGACCGTCTGATCTTTCTGTCATTAAGCAGCTAACCGATGAGAACAACGACCTCACTATAAGAATACTTTCCCACAAAGGCGATTTCTGTATTGAGGATTTCAAAAACGAGTGGCGCAAAGTCTCTGCTGGTGTGAAAACACCCATTCAGGTTATTCTTGTAAAATGTGTCGGAAAATCGTATGGTGGTCCCATCCACGACCGCTATTGGATTTGCGTAGATGATGAGAATGATAAACGTGTGGGTATCTCGCTTAATTCCATTAGTGGGTTGGGGCAGAGGGAAAGTAGTATATTCCCCCTTGAGGACAGTACTATTCTTTATGCTTTGCATTCCTTCTCGCGCTATGCCAGCAGGAAGGTGAAAACAGTGGAGGATTTGGAACTGGAATATGAGGAAGATATATTAGAATGATTTAAGCGTAGCCATACTTTAGCCATACTTTAGCCATACTCTAAGCTGCTTCTAGCCATACTCTAAGCTCGCTCTAGGCTTACTCAATGAGTATGGGTAGAGTATGGGTGAGGGGAGAGTGAAGTGAAGATCAATTAAGACAAATTGCTTATGACACAAGATGAGAAGTGGCTGTTGAAATACAATGAGGTGGTTGCGTTTATTGAGAACAATAAGCGGAATCCGTCTAAGCATGATGATGAAGAGCGTGGGTTGTATCTCAATTGGATCAAGCACAACAAGAAGCTCTATACGGCAGGAGAGTTGAAGCCGGATAGAGTGGAACTTTTTGAAAAACTATTAGTTTTGTGCGAGAAGTATAAGAGAGTGAATCAATACATATAGAGGTCTGAGGGATGAAGGCTGAATTAATTGCGGGAATGATTCAATTATAAATTAAACGGAGATTGAGGCAGGTGGTAAGGAATACTTACTAACTGATGATACGACAAATGTGGATGTCACAGATTGTGATACCCTATTGAAAGAGAATACAATATGACAATCGAAGAGATACAGAAATCGACGGAGTTTCAGGTGTTTGACAGGAAGAGTGCCCGCATAGATGCGAAAGCGCTGGCAATCACTATCATCGCATTCGCGAATGCGGATGGCGGAAGGATAGCCATTGGCGTGGAGGATGACGGGACACTGACGGGGGTGGATGGCAAGACGGAGCACGTGAACGAGTTGCTGAGGGCTTCGTATGACTACTGTGTGCCGTCGATAGCCACTTCAACGGAATATATAGATGTGACGGACGTGAGTGGCCATTCTAACCATATCATTCTGATGACGGTGCCGCAGAGCGTCCGAGTACATGCAAATCAGGCGGACGAGGTGTACTATCGCGTGGGCGACAAGTCAAAGAAACTGAACTTTGAGCAACGTATGCAACTGGTGTATGCCAAGGGTGAACATTACTACGAGGATGCGCCAGTGAACAATGCAAGCTGGGATGACTTGGATATGGCGCTGGTGGAGGAGTATGTGACCCTGATTGGCTATAGCAAGGGCGCAGAGGCTTATATCCGAGAAAATGGTTTCCTGATAAAGAAAGAGGACTATCGTGGCAAGGAGTATGAGGCGTTGAGCGGTGCGGCGGTGCTGCTGTTTGGTAAGAATCCGCAGCGGTTCTTCCAGCGGGCGCAGGTACGGGTTATCCGCTATGACGGCACGGAAGCCAAGGTGGGAACGGAGATGAACGTGGTGAAAGATGAGATTTTCACCGGCCCGATATTGAAGTTGACAAACGACGTGCTGGCCTTTGTGAAAACGCAAATCAAGGAACATACATATCTGGGACAGGATGGACGGTTTAGGACGGACCCGCAGTATCCGGAGTTCTGTTGGACGGAACTTTGCGTGAATGCGATTTGCCATAGAGACTATAGCATTCTGGGTACGGATATCCAGGTGAAGTTGTTTGACGACCACATGACGGTGGAGAGCCCCGGCATTCTGCCTGGCTTGGTGAGACCGTATAACATTCGAGAGATGCACTTTTCGAGGAACCCGAAGATTGCGTTGTATATGCGGTCGTACAAGTTGGTGAAGGAGTTTGGCGAGGGTGTGGACAGGATGTTTCGTGAGATGGCGGAGGCAGGATTGCCTGCACCGGAGTACAGGCAGAATGAGTTTATGGTGTATGCGACCATTAGGCAGCATGGGGATGCGGTTGGTCAATTAAATGGCGAATTAAATGGCGAATTAAATGGCGGATTAAATGGCGGATTAAATGGCGGATTAAATGGCGGATTAAATGGTCAATTAAATGGTCAATTAAATGGTCAATTAAACGATAGCCAGAAAGAGACTTTTGAGTTTATAAAGGCTCACGAGGGTTATAATACAACCAAAATAGCGGACGACCTTGGCAAACCATTCAGAACCATTGTTAAGCATATAAATGTGCTTCTTGAATTGAATATGATAGAGCGTCGTGGTAGTAAGAAGACAGGTGGATATTACATAAAGAAATAAAACTATGAATATGTGGATTACATATGGAATTAAGATGCCATGGGACAGAGGTAAGATGGCTTAACGAAG
>JAEEGK010005764.1_pt1 | contig 29936 bp, 26 predicted proteins | sample 8958771 | NCBI WGS metagenome assembly JAEEGK01 (sample SAMN16246547, study PRJNA631951) | gut metagenome | biome: gut microbiome; feature: rumen; material: SC-attached | host: Bos | place: Iran: Karaj | collected 2018-10 | reverse complement strand
TACCGTATATAAGTCCTGCAGCCAGACCGACTCCGGGGCCGTACAGGTATCCGATAAAAACAATGAAAAACATGGAAAGAAGTGTTACCGATCCGCCCCAGGGCATCTGAACGATCTTGACATAAGAAAGAACAAAAGCAAGTGCGATCGATACACCCGCAAAAGTAATGGTAGAAACCGAGAGCTTCGGAGCTGCTTTTTCACTGCTCTTCCTGCTTCTCATAAATCCGATCAATGCCAGCAATGCAACTGCTATCACAATGAGTGCGGCATAGCCGGCCTTCGTCAAATAATAATATCCGTCTTCGTAGTTCCAAAACATATAAGCCTCCTTACGCCGGTATTACCCGGATCAAGTTCGGACCCTTTACAGATCCATGGGTTCCGGTCACTTTTGACCGATCTCAGCTGCAATTAAGCACCCCATTATTTAATTGTTACCGGAAATCCGTCCATCCGTTTGCAGCCCGTTTTTCCGATTCAATAAATATTATCACATTTTGGAATATATGGATAAATAATTATTCCCGCTTTTGTTATCTCTTGAGGAGCTCAAGCTCTTCCGGAGTAAGCTTTCTGTACTCTCCTCCTTCAAGCTCCGGATCAAGTGCAAGCTCGCCCATTTTAAGCCTCTTTAGATAAGTTACCTTATTGTCCACGGCTTCAAGCATTCTTTTAACCTGGTGGAATCTTCCCTCGTAAATGACAAGGTGAAGTCCGTCTTCTTCGATGCGAGCGTGAGCGGGCAAGGTCTTCTTATCGTCTCCGATATCTACACCTTCCTCAAGTTTTTGGAGGTCAGCTTCACTTAAAGGATGTTCGGGAATAACGAGATATTCCTTACCCACATGCTTGGAAGGAGAGATCAGGTCATGCAAAAGCGCTCCGTCATCCGTGATAAGAAGCAATCCTTCGGTATCCTTATCAAGTCTTCCCACAGGCGAAAGATTCTTTACATTCTCATCAGCAAGAAGCTCAACGACAGTTGTCGATGCACCTTCCCTTGTTGAAGAAACAACGCCCGCAGGTTTGTTTAACATGTAATAATGAAAACGCTCATAAGTTATGACACTTCCGTCATAATAGATCTCATCCTTCTCCGGATCGACATGCATTCCCGGATCACTTACCTGCGCTCCGTTTACGCATACGCGTCCTGCTTTGATAAGTCCCTTTATCTCCTTGCGCGTTCCTATTGAATTGTCTGCAAGAAATTTATCTATTCTCATCAGTAAATATACTCTGCGATATCACCTGCCATAAGAGCGTGTTCGCATCTTCCTTCCGCTGCTCGGTCCCCTGCAAGTGCATGGATTCTTACTCCGTATGCTGCTGCAGTGTGTGCATCAAGTCCCTGGGCAAGAAGTCCTACTATGATTCCCGCAAGCACGTCTCCGCTTCCTGCAGTTCCCATTCCGGAATTTCCGCAATCATTGTTTTCGTATATATCCTTACCGGGAGTAATTACATAAGTAACAGGTCCCTTGGCTGCAACGGTGCATCCAAAATAATCCGATATATCAATTGCAAGGCTGAGTCTGTCACCGTCCGAAGCGGCATCAGGTATAACCTTAAGCAATCTGTGCAGTTCGCCCTCATGAGGTGTTAAGATGATCTCCCTTCCGTCATTTGCCATTCTCATAATATCCTCGGATAAGTACCTTCCTGCATCCGAAGAAATTATAGTCAGCGCATCCGCATCGAGAACAAGAGGCTTATTACCGGAACCGTTTATAAGCGCATCAAGATTATTAATGCTCTCTTCGCCCGTTCCGATTCCCGGTCCTGCCAGGTACACATCCGGCCACTTATCCGTTATGTTCATCCTGCGCGCGAATTCATCAGTATCATAAAGCGCCTCGGGAAGCGCAGTTTGGATTATCACCCTGTTACATTCCGGCGATGCGATCTTAACCATGCCCGCACCTATTCTATATGCAGCTCTTCCCGCAAGAAGTGCACAGCCCGCACTTCCGAAACTTCCGGAATATATAAATGCCTTTCCGAATGTTCCCTTGTGACCGTCAGGCTTTCTTACGGGAAGCATCTCACTGATGTCTTTATCCAAGTGTACGATCTTTCTCTGCGCCATACGCTACTCCAAGCAGGTGCCATCGGGGACGGTTCTCATGGTCCATGGTTCAAGGACCATGAGAACCGTCCCCGGTGGCACTATATAGTCTTTTCTATGATCTCCACGATCTTTGCAAGGTACTTCTCGTCCTCTTCCGAGAATCTGTTCTTAACGGGACTGTCGATATCAAGAACTCCGATGACTTCTCCGTTCTTGTGAATGGGAAGAACTATCTCGGACTCCGATGCACTGTCACATGCGATATGTCCTGGAAATAAATGAACATCCTCCACGCGGATGATCGTATTCTTTTCCACGGAAGTTCCGCATACGCCCTTACCTACCTGAATACGTGTGCATGCGGTCTTACCCTGGAAAGGTCCCAGCTGAAGCTCACCTTCGCGCATGAGATAAAATCCCGCCCAGTTGAGTCTGTCCATGCTTTCGTATATAAGCGCCGAGAGATTTGCATAGAGAGTGATATCCCATCTGTTATCCTCAGCCAGGCCTTCAGCCTGCATTACCATCAAATCATAATCTGACATAATAAACTCCTTTGTCGGGACCACCGGGGACGGTTCTCATGGTCCATAATTCAAGGACCATGAGAACCGTCCCCGGTGGTCCCCCCTAATGGAACTATTATACTTCAAAAATCCTTGACTTTCACATGCTATGAAAATAGAATTAGGGCGAACCTAAAGGTTCAAATCTATCGGAAGGGTGGTGATCATATGACAGGTGACAGTCGAAGTACTGATTCTGTTCCCCGAAGTACACATTATATGATCACGGCAATCTCTAGCCTCACCACCCGGAATTCCCTTTAACAGAGCATTCCCTTAAGTGGGGCGGGCTTTGCCGTCTCGAAGGGTGATGCAAAATGGAAGAAAAGAAAGAATTTGATGAGCTTCTGACTCTGCTTGAAAACAAAGAGTACGCGAAGCTCCGTGAGATTTTGTCCGAGCATAACGATGCGGATATCGCCGCATGGATCGAAGAGCTGGACGAAGAGCACATGCCTAAACTTTTCCGTATCCTGACCAAAGATCAGGCTGCGGATGTATTCTCATACCTTGATGTTGACCTCCAGCAGAAGATCATAAGTGTAATGTCCGATAAGGAAGCTGCGGGGATCATCGATAACCTGATGGCCGACGATGCTGCCGACCTGATGGAAGAAATGCCTGCCAACATCGTAACAAGGATCCTGGCCAAGGCAAGTCCCGACACCAGACGTGAAATCAATCAGCTCCTCCGCTATCCCGAGGACAGCGCCGGAAGCATCATGACCGTGGAGTATGTAGACCTCAAGGAAAGCTCAACGGTCAAAGAAGCAATAGAAAGAATCCGAAGAGTCGGTGTAGATTCCGAAACCATTAACGTCTGCTACGTCCTCGACAGCGGAAGACACCTGATAGGAACCGTTGCTCTAAGATATCTCCTTTTGTCCAAAGATGATGAGATAATCGGGGACATAATGCATGAAAATGTCATTGCCCTCAACACTTTGATGGACCAGGAAGAGGTTGCATCGCAGTTCAAAAAATACGACTTCACCACAATGCCTGTAGTCGATAATGAAAACCGTCTCGTCGGAATTATCACCGTCGACGATATCGTGGACATCATGGAAGAAGAGGCTACCGAGGACATGGAAAAGATGGCAGCTATTCTCCCTTCCGACAAGACTTACATGAAGACCGGAGTTCTCGAGACATATAAAAAGAGAATTCCCTGGCTCCTTCTCCTCATGGTAAGTGCCACATTTACCGGTGCCATTATCAAATCTTTTGAAGATGCTTTAAGCGTATGTGCAGTACTTGTAGCCTACATCCCGATGCTTATGGATACCGGAGGAAATGCGGGAGGACAGGCCTCCGTTACCGTCATCCGTGGACTCTCCCTTGGTGAGATAGAATACTCAGACGTACCTAAGGTTATGTGGAAAGAAATACGTGTTGCGGTCTTCTGCGGACTAACACTTGCTGCAGCGAATTTCGCCAAGCTCATGTTATTCGACAGGATCGGATTTTTTGTAGCGCTGACGATCTGCCTTACACTTATCGCAGCTGTGCTGATGGCAATGCTCATCGGATGTATGCTCCCCGTCGGAGCAAAGAGACTTGGATTTGACCCCGCAGTCATGGCAAGCCCCTTCATCACAACCATCGTCGATGCTCTTTCACTTCTGGCATATTTCAGAATCGCAACAATGATACTTAAACTATAGAGATGACAGTGGGGACGCTTCTGTTTTGTCACCCGGTGACAAAACAGAAGCGTCCCCACTGTCACTATACCTTTAATTCTTTAGCCATTTCAGGATAGCCCTTTTTCACCGCTTTGTTGAACTGTCCTTTCAGTACTCCTACCATGAGTTCATAGATGACGGCATAAACAAATGCAAGTGATCCGACAATGATCGCCAGCATGATTCCGATGAATTTGGGATCACCGTTTTCTCTAATGACGGGAACAAACATTATGAGGAATATTACTGCGCATATTATCATCGCAATATTGATGGTTTTCATTGTTTTCTTATTGCCGGCTTTGACGTTCTCAGCAGCTTCCCTTAATTGATCTTCGGAAAGACTTCTGTTTACTATTGCTCTTTTCAATTGCATGTTTAATGTTCTGTAGTGAATAGTAGCCATTTTACCCTCCATATAATCTGTAAATCAAACCGGTTTCTATTTATTCTGACGGAAAAGCACGGAAACCCGTCACATTTTACATGATTAAAAATTTGAACCTATGGTAAACAGTACTACAAAAGCCCCGAGTATAAACATCACGATCGAGACTATGGACAGCACGCACTTTGCCACATTGCCCTTCGCGGTTATCAGTCCTATTATCCCCGAAATAAGGCATACAAGATTGGATATAAGGATCCACAGGAGCATAAAACCTTTATTCCATATGATGGACCAAATATTGGAAGCATATCCGTGAGAATACTCTCCCCAAAACGCAAAAGCCAGATTGAAGAACATTAATAGAATCTGAAGGATAAGTAGCACGATCAAATACACAACATATTTACTGTTTTTCTTAACCGGCATTTTACAACCTCCTATCGAAATATCTTCCTTTCAACTATACGATAGATGATTTCGGATGTCACGGACATCATATTCCTGCAATAAATTCCTCTATTATATTCGAAACCGTTTCAGGATCATCTATATATACGGTATGTCTTCCTTCAACTGGGATCAATGTGCAATTTCCCATCTTTTCGGCATACGGATATGACAATGGAGACGCTTCTGTTTTGTCACCGGGTGACAAAGCAGAAGCGTCCCCATTGTCATTTGGTTACTTGGAGGAAACCATGAAAAAGAAAATTATTTGATTACGGATAAGCTTTCTCTGTCAGCGAATATTGCAACGAAGATCAGAAAGATAATACCCTGGATCAGCTGCATCATCTGAGTCGAAAGGCCCATCATGATAAGTCCGTTTGTAAGTACTACATAGAGAAGCGAACCGACGATGACATTTTCAAAGCGAACCTTGGCTCCGCCCGAAATAGGCATTCCGCCGAGGACAAGTGCGATGAGGATCTGTGTTTCCAGCTGGCTTCCCACATTGGCTGTTGCAGATCCGTTCTTGACTATATTTACGAATGCAGCAAGTCCTGTTATGGCACCTGACAGCACATAGATAAGAAACTTAACTCTGTCTGTCCTGACACCTGCGAACTTTGTTGCTTTCTCACCGGCACCGATGGCTTTAAGTTTGATGCCGAAGCCGGTGAATCGAAATACAATAAAGCTTACGATAAGTACCGCTGCGGTAATTCCAAGTTTTATGGCAGTAGTGTCATAATCATATACCTTCATGCTCGCAGCTACCGGCGAATTCGATGCCATGTACTTGATTACACCGCGGAACAGGAACATGGTACAAATGGTAACTATGAATGACTTGATCTTTCTTTTAACATAGAAGAATGCGTTAAATGCACCGATTACCGCGCCTGCAAGTATTCCGCCGAGTATTGCAAGAATCATGTTCTTTCCGGATAGCATGCATACGACGATGGACGCAATTCCCATGATGGATCCCTGTGAAAAGTCCAGGCCGCCCATGGTCATGATAAAGAACACTCCCGTTGCAGAGATCATAACAACGTAGATCTGATTGAGGATCAGCTTACGGCTGTTCCACATACTTCCGTGTGTCAGGATATTAAATACGATGCACACTGTAATAAGTCCGATTATCGGGAGCGACGAACGGATCAGATTATAGACGAATTGTTTATTAAATGCTCCTGTCTTTAAATCGTTCATGATCATCCCTCCTTAAACCATCTTGGCGATGAGACTGTTCTCATCCAGACTTTCACTACGTTTCAGCTCGCCGCTTATGGATCCGTCTTTCATAACGATGATCCTGTCGCACATTCCGATAAGTTCAGCAAGCTCTTCGGAGATCATGATGATCGACTTTCCGGATTTACGCATCTTATCCATCAACTGATAGATATCCTGTTTTACTTTTATATCAATTCCTCTTGTGGGGCTGTCGAGAAGAAGTATGTCTGAGTCCTTACCTATCCAGCGTGCCAGAACAACTTTTTGTTTGTTTCCTCCCGAAAGGTTGGACACAAACTGATCCACGCCCTGCATCTTGGTAGACATCTTTTTGGCATATTCATCCGCAAAGGATCTGAGCTTCCTGTCACTTAGCATATGAGCTTTATTAGCCAGTTTGTCCAGAGAAGGAAGGCAGATATTGTCCCTGATACTCTGATTCATCACCAGTGACTCGTTATCCCTGTCCTTGGAGGTATAAGCAATGCTGTGTGAAATTGCGGTGGGTATATCATTGATCTGGGTTCCGTCTGAGAGGACTACTCTTCCTGTTCTGTCAAAGGAAGCCCCGAAGCAGGCCTTTCCAATCTCATGCATTCCGGATTCGGACAATCCTCCGAATCCCAGGATCTCGCCCTTGTGAAGCTCAAAGCTGATGTTCGAGATCAATCCCGGTACGCTGACCTCCTCAACTCTCATTACGACTTCACTTGAAACTTCCTCATCGTAATCCGCTCTGTAATATGCTCCGGTAACCTCACGGCCAACCATGAGCTTTTTAAGTCCGTCTTCATCGATATCACTGCTCTTAACGGTATCAATGTACACGCCGTCTCTGAGTACGGTGATGGTATCCGACATTGTAAGAACTTCGGGAAGATCGTGGGATATAAATATGACCGTATTTCCCTCTTCCCTTATCCTCTTCATGTGCTTGTACAGTTCATCACGTCCTTCTCTCGAAAGAGCTGTGGTGGTCTCATCTATGACGACTATCTTGGGCTCGAAGTATGTTGCTTTTACGATCTCAACAAGTTTTCTGTCTTCGAAGTTATAGTCATCGATCATGTCGGATGCTTTGATACGGTCGAATCCGTATTTTTTTAACAGCTCATTTGCCTTGCGGTTCATTGCTGCGGTATTTTTGATACCCATTTTTACAAAGGCATTCTCGTGTCCCAGGAAAATATTCTCCGCAACGGTAAGTCCGTCAAGAGTTCCGAGCTCCTGCACTATGATTGAAATACCTTCATTGTTTGCTTCTACCTGATTGGCGGGATCTATCTCTTTACCGTCAAGGATAAACTGACCGTAGTCTTTGTGATAAATTCCTGCCAGAGAGTTGGTAAGAGTGGACTTTCCTGATCCGTTCTCACCTATAAGAGCATGTATCTCGCCTTTGTTTATATTAAAAGAAACCTCATCAAGAGCTTTTGTGATACCGAAGCTCTTACTGACCTTCTTAACTTCCAATCGTATATCACTCATCACATTTCTCCTCCCTATTTAACTATCTCGCCCTTGGCAACATTTGTTGTCATCGTAACGATAATAAGAAGAGCCAGTCCCGTGATGACGTCCTGTACTGCGGTAGGTGCACCCAGTGCTATGAAACCGAAGAAGATGATGTTGATGACAAATTCTCCGATGATGATAGCCGGGATGGGCATTCCGTACTTCTTAAAAGCAAGACCGAAGAAACATCCCATGGTGGGGACAAAGTTTCTGCTCATGGAAGCCATACCGGTTACCGCAACCATGGATGATCCGTAGCTGATGGTAAGCACAGCCATGATGCCTAAGAAAGCACCGCTTATGATAAATGCAAGTACCTTATACAGATTGACATTGATACCCATATTCTTGGCAACGAATTCGTTACTTCCTATGGCGTATGTATATGTACCTATCTTGGTGTAGTTAAGGATAAGATAAGCGAGAGCAAATGCCATCACCGCAAGTATCAGATTACCGGGCATCTGTCCGAATGCCCTGAGACCTGAGGGAAGTGTCTGTTCAACGCCTCCCGCTATAAAGTTGGCAACGGACTCATAGATAAGAGCAAGTCCCGTTGTTACGATCATAGACGGGATCCTGAGCTTAACATAGAAAGATCCGTTTATCAGACCTACAAGTGCACCTGTCAGGATCGCACCGACAACAAGACCGAAATATCCCAGTCCGAAACGGTTTGCAAATACGCATCCCACTATTGCGGAGAGCATGATATTTGCACCGATGGAAAAGTCGAACATTCCCATTACCATTACGAAATAGAATCCTACGGCACCAACCGCCGCAAGAAGAGATGCTTCGAAATAACTGAGAAGATTTTTGGGAGATCCGAAATTATCCGGAGTGATGACTTTAAAGATTCCCCATGATATGAGAACCAGAAGAATTAAAAGTATATACCCCTTTACCTGACCGGAAAGTTTTTTCCCCGTACTTTCTTTTGTTTTAGACATACCGATAAACCTCGTATATTTTCAGATAATAAGAGCCGGTACCGTACCTGCGATACCGGCTCTGAGCAAACGATATTAACTGCCGGATCGGGCCGCCGCGTCTTCTATTGACAAGGCCGCTGCTGCAGCTTTAAGTCCTTCCAGGTCAAGGTTTGACATCTGAACGAGTTCTTCGGGAGTATAAGGAAGCTGATCTACGAAATACTTCTCATAATCCTTATAATCTTCGGGTGATGCAACATAGAGATAAGGGAAATTGATGTCTTCGAACTTTCCGCCGAAGTCTTTGTAGTTACCCTTGATCGCATTGTAAACTGCCATGAATGCGAAGAGAGGATCGCAGTAATGTCCGCCGGATTCTCCTGCCATTGAACCGTTAGCAAGTCTTTCGCCGAGGTCAGGGAGGAAGTCGGTAGAAACGATGTCGATCTGATCGGTCTTTCCTGCTCTTTCAACAGCTGCGATAGCGCCCTGAAGAGGATCTCCACCGCCGCCTGCAGGGATAAGTGCATCGAGATCGGGATTTGCGCTCATAAGAGCTTCAGCTGCCTTGGAACCGCCTTCCGAAGAAGTTCCTGCATACTGGGGCTCGGAAAGAACAGCCTGATCATCAGGATGAGCTGCGTTCCACTTCTCAACTCCTGCCTTGTAGCCTTCCCATCTTCCGAGCCAGGTAGCATCGCCCTGCTCCCATCCGATGAGACCGATGTTTCTGTCGCCTCTTTCAAGAAGAATCTGAACAAGCTTCTCGCCGTTTTCGGGCTCGTTCTCGTGAACTGCGCCTACATAGTATTCGGAATCAAGAGCTGCCTTATAAATATCCGCACTGTTTTCCTGAGAGATGATACGGAAGAACTGTGCAAGATAAACCTGATTGTCGTTACAGGTCTTGATAGCGGATGCCATCTCCGTATCGGATGAGTTACAAATGATGATTCCCTGACATCCTGCCGCGCAAAGCTGCTCAACGGATGCGGTAACTTTCTCTGAAACATGTCCCTGGTCAACGTACATAACTTCAACGCCGAGTGCCTCTGCTGCCTCGTCAAGGATCAGTTTGCACTGTGAACCGAGAACGTCTGTAGAACTCCATATTGATACACCGATCTTGATAGTATCAGTTGATGAATTTGCTGTTGTCTGCGTATTTGAAGCGGGTGCGGATGAAGTATTTCCCGTTGCTGCATTTCCGCAACCTGCAAGTGTCGATCCGAGCATTAATAAGCTGAGAGCGATACTTACCAGTCTCTTTTTCATAAACGCCATACCTCCTAAAATCTATGAAAACCTACACATTTTGTTTTGAGTACTCCCGGTGTCTTCATAGTAAATCTAGGCATGAAAAATCAACATGTAAAAATTTCGCCGTTTTGGTAATATTTTCACTCATATTTCTTTTCTGTATTTACTCGGTGATATTCCTTCTACTTTCTTGAAGACTTTTGTAAAGTAAAAGTAATCGTTGTATCCTACGATCTCCGCAATTTCCTGTATCGAAAGAGTTTCATCCCTGAGAAGTTCTTTTGCTCTTTGAATGCGGAGCGATGCGATGTAATCCGAGAAATTAAGCTGAAGATGTTCTTTGATCATCTCACTTAAACGCGCCATGCTGATGTTATATTTTGCGGCAAGCGAAGTAAGTGAGATATCCTCCATGTAATGCTCGCGGATATCGGACACTACATTGTCGATCGTTTTATCATACATCGGAGACTGCTTTACTTCTTCTTCCGTTTCTCCGCGCTCTTTGAGTATCGCAGTCAGCACTCTTGTAAGATCTTCTTCCTTGATAGGTTTGAGAAGATAATCGAATGCGTGATGCTGCACTGCTTCCTTCGCATATGAAAACTCCGCAAATCCCGTTATGATAACTACCTTAGAATCCGGTGATACATCAGGGATCGTCTGAAGAAGATCGAGTCCCGAAAGTCCCGGCATTCTGATATCCGTAAAGATGACATCGGGCTTAAACATTCCAATCTCTTCTTTTGCAACCAGTCCGTTATTTGCGGTACCGATAACTTCCGTATCGATGCCCGTTTTTTCAAGCAGTTTTTTCAGACCCAGTGTGATCCAAACCTCATCGTCTGCTATATATACGCTTAACATACCCCTACACCCCGTTAAATCAAGACTCTCTGATGTGATCCGGTACCTCTATGTTTATCACGGTACCTTTTCCCACAATACTGTTTACTTCAAATGTATATTCATCCCCGTAGAATAATCGCAATCTCTGAATGATGTTCGGAAGACCGATGCCGCCTTTTTCATGCGGTGCGTTGATCAGCTCTTTAAGCTTATCCAGAGCTTCCGCATCCATTCCGCATCCGTCGTCTTTGATAGTTATCGCAAGCTTATCCCCTCTGCCCTCGATACGTACATCAACGAATCCGTTATCCATCTTACTTTCAAGTCCGTGGAATACCGCATTCTCAACAAGCGGCTGCAGGAAAAATCTGATCAACGGTTTATCAAGAACCGAGCTTTCCACGCTGGTTTCGATGGTGATCTTTCCCATGAACCTGAACTCTATGATACGCGCATATTTTTCGATATACGATACTTCATCTCTTACCGTAACTATATTACTCGCTTTTACCGCATATCTGAATATATCCGATAATGCCATTGCCATTTCCGCGATGTTGTCCTGATCGTTAATCAGTGCCATATCCCTCATGCACGAAAATGTGTTGTACAAAAAGTGCGGATTGATCTGATTGCGGTAAGCAAGTATCTCCATCTTCTGCTGCGTAAGCTTTGTTTCGTAGAGGCGTATCTTACCTTCCCTGATCTCTTCGATCATTCGCTGGTTTTCATCAAGCATGTGGTTTAAGCTCGATGCAACCGATCCGATCTCATCGGTTCTCTTCATCCGTAATCTTTTATCCGGATTTTCGATGGAATCATCGATGAATCTGTCTATCTCATGTATCGGCTTTGCCATGTGCAGATACGAGAAAAGAATGATTACCGCAAGGAAGAACGAAGTCAGCACGGCCGCAACTGTTATCATGTTCCGGATCGTGTTGCTTCCCGAAGTATTACCCGATACCGAAACCGCAACTGCGATCCTTATTCCGTTTTGCCAATTGCCTTCGCGGTATATATAATCATCACTCGCCTTAAGATCACTCATTGAAAGTTCCGCAGGTACTTTCCCGAATGAATGATAAGAAAGATCGAGTTTGTTTGAATCACTCAAAAGGATCGCTGCATTATTTTCATTCATGATATTGCAGAGCGTTCCCTCTATGCTCCAGGGTTCAAGTATGAGCACGCACATTCCCAGCTGGGATGCGTTGGTTCCGCTTCCGCTGTATATCGGATAATAAAAGCCGTAGTAATAATTTCTGTCTCCCTGATAATACCAGTCAGCATTCATGTCGGCTTCTTTTCTCAGATAGAGATTCTTCTCCGTAAGTTCAAGGGGCTTGCCCAGTGATATGAGTACGTTCATATTGTTATCGTAAATGATCGCGGAGACTATCTCTTTGTTGCCCTGTGCGATCTGCGTATAGTAGGAGGAAATCCTTGCTTCTCCCGCATCGCTTTCAACCATATCAGCTTCATCAGTGATCATGAAACGGCAAAGCGATTCCGCATTATATCTGAGATTTTCTTCATAAAAACTCAGCGCATCATCAGCCTGACGAAGAAGGCTGTCTGCAAGAGTCTTTGCATAGTTAAGGGTTGTATCTTTGACATATACATAAGATGTATAGAGTGTTGCTGTAAGAACGGCAAGAACTGCAAGCACAATACAGGTAAGCTGAAGTAACAGGCTGTTTCGAATCTTCTGTATTACCACTGTGCACCTCTTCCGGTTTGCGAATCTGAAATCACCCTTATTGTAGACAAGGGTTTTTATGCTGTCAATTCGTAATACGTACGGAATAATTTATACTGCCTCGTCTATAACTATCACTATATATTCTGCCTGCTTACGCACATGTAATACATACATCTTATAAACGGTTGCCAAATCTATTATTTCATCATAGAATGAAAAAAGATTTTTTTCTTACGCGGAGGGATTTATGAGCAGACTTTGGAAGATAATATTAAAGCTGATTTTCTCTATCGGAGCAGCGATAGCGATCCTTTATAAATTCGGCGATACTTTTGCAAAAGCATTCGAAGGGCACGGTGCATTCTATACTTTTCTCGGAGCAGTAGGAGCGGGCGCTGCGCTTGCAGGCATGATCTATACAGCCATAACCATATTTATCTACTGCTTCACCAATCAACACTTTGTCCTCTTTATCGACGGATTACCGATACCGTTCGTAATGAAGATAGTTGCCGGTCTTGCGGGAATATTCGGATGGGTATGGCTTGTAAGTTTTCTCGGAGACAAGTTCGGAGGCAGCACCGCAATCTTTGATGCCATAGCACTTATTGTGTTATATCCGTTTTTCTTCTGGATTGATCTTGTCCTTTTGTTTATCGAAAGGCACAGTTAAGAATATTAAAGACGGGAAGATATCGATCTTCCCGTCTTTGTTTATTAGTATTTATTATATTACAGATGAAGAACTCTTTCTTTGATCTCCTGAGTTCTGCCCTGATTCCAGAACTGTGTTCCGATGTATCCGCAGGTTCTGCGCGCTACGTTCATCTTGTTCTGATCACGGTTTCCGCAGTTGGGGCATTCCCAGATGAGCTTTCCGTCTTTATCGTTAACGATCTTGATCTCACCGTTATATCCGCATACCTGGCAGTAATCGCTCTTGGTATTGAGTTCTGCGTACATGATGTTTTCATAGATGTACTGCATTACGGAAATAACCGCATCGATGTTGTCCTGAAGATTGGGAACCTCTACATAGCTGATAGCGCCTCCGGGTGAAAGTGCCTGGAACTGAGATTCAAACTTAAGCTTCTCGAATGCATCGATCTTCTCGGTAACATGTACGTGATAGGAGTTGGTGATATAGCTCTTATCGGTAACTCCGGGGATGATTCCGAAACGCTTCTGGAGGCATTTCGAGAACTTGTAGGTAGTGGACTCGAGAGGAGTTCCGTAAAGTGAGAATGCGATATTGGATTCGCCTCTCCACTTCTTACATGCATCGTTTAATTTCTGCATTACCTCAAGTGCGAAAGGAGTTGCGGTGGGATCGGTATGTGACTTGCCTGTCATATATCTGGTACACTCACAAAGTCCCGCATATCCCAGGGATATGGTTGAATATCCGTCGTAAAGGAGCTTGTCAATCTTCTCACCCTTCTGAAGTCTTGCAAGTGCACCGTACTGCCAGAGGATGGGAGCCACATCGGAAAGAGTTCCCTTAAGTCTGTTATGTCTTGCCATGAGCGCTCTGTGGCAAAGCTCAAGTCTCTCATCGAAGATGTTCCAGAACTTGTCCATGTCTCCGCCGGAAGAGCATGCGATATCGACAAGGTTAAGAGTTACGACACCCTGATTGAATCTTCCGTAGAACTTAGGACTTCCGTCAACATTCTGAACTCCGGGCTCGTAGGTAAGGAAGCTTCTGCATCCCATGCAGGTATATACATTGCCGCCCTTGAGTTCCTTCATGACCTTTGCGGAGATGTAATCGGGAACCATACGCTTTGCGGTACACTTAGCGGCAAGCTCGGTCAGATAATAATATTTGCTGTCCTTGGTAACATTGTCTTCGTCAAGAACATAGATAAGCTTGGGGAATGCGGGAGTGATATAAACACCCTTCTCATTCTTAACGCCCTTGATACGCTGCTTGAGCATTTCCTCGATAACAATGGCAAGGTCATCCCTTGTCTGTCCTTCGGGAACTTCATCAAGATACATAAATACGGTAATGAAAGGAGCCTGACCGTTGGTGGTCATGAGGGTGATGACCTGATACTGGATGGTCTGTACACCTGCCTTGATCTCATCAAGGACTCTCATCTCCGCAACCTTGTTGATCTCTTCCTCGGTTACATTGATTCCGGCATCTTCCATTTCCTGCTTTACGGTCGCTCTGAATTTCTCACGGCTGATCTGTACGAAAGGAGCCAGATGAGAAAGAGAAATGCTCTGTCCGCCGTACTGTGAAGATGCAATCTGAGCGATTGCCTGAGTAGCTACATTACAAGCGGTAGAGAAAGAGTGAGGCTTCTCGATCATGGTCTCGCTGATGACGGTACCGTTCTGGAGCATGTCCTGAAGGTTTACGAGACAGCAGTTGTGCATGTGCTGCGCAAAATAATCCGCATCGTGGAAATGAATGAGGCCTGCTTCGTGAGCTGCTACAATATCTTCATCAAGAAGGAATCTCTTGGTGATATCCTTACTTACCTCACCTGCCATGTAGTCACGCTGAACGCTGTTGACGGTGGGATTCTTATTGGAATTCTCCTGCTTAACCTCTTCGTTGTTGCACTCGATGAGGGACAGGATCTGCTCGTCCGTGGAATTGGACTTACGGACAAGCTGTCTCTTGTATCTGTAGGTAATATAAGAGCGGGCTACCGCAAAAGCCCTCTGATTCATGATCTCATTCTCAACCATATCCTGGATTTCCTCAACGGAAAGAGATCTGGGAATCCTGGAACACTGGGTAAGCATATTGTCTGAAATGACCTCCATCTGCTTGTCGGTCATCCTCTCAGTCTCGATTACGCTTTCATTGGCCTTTCTGACTGCGGCGGCGATTTTTTCTATGTCGAAAGGCACCTCTGTTCCGCTTCTCTTAATGATTTTCATGTAAACTCCCCTGATTTGAACGTTTTTTTATATTTTCAGCCCCAAAATTACGGAATATATGGTATAAATTCCTGTGGCCGTGCACTACATATTGTATTCCCGCTTTTTATATTTCGTCAAGATATTGTGGACAATAATAATTTAAGAATGATTAATTAAATTTTTGTGAAAATTGTTCAATAGAGCCCGCAAACCCTTGAAAATACTGGATTCTTTACGAAGAATGCAATAAAAGACACGGCCGGAGCCGTGTCTTTGTCAGTTATGTAAACCTCAATATATTGTGGTTCATCATTTAAAATAACACATTCAACCTTTATAACGCCTATTATTGCGGGCTTTTCGGATCAGGTAAGATGCCAGATATCATCATTGTACTGCTTGATGGTTCTGTCCGAAGAGAAGAATCCGGCCTTGGCAATATTCACAAGACACATCTTAACCCATCTTTCCCTGTCTTCGTATGCGGCAAACGCCTCATCCTTAACCTTGATATAGTCCTCAAGATCGATCAGGGTCATGAACCAGTCCTTATTAAGGAGTTCCTTGGAAAGTCTCTCAAGTCTCTCCTTGTCGCCGATCTTAAGAAGCTTGGGACCGGTTATAAAATCCACAGCCTCTTTGATAGTCTTGCTCTTCTTATAATAATCCTTAGATACATAATCGGCTTTCTCGTAATGAGCGATGACCTGATCGGATTTCAGACCGAATTCAAAGATGTTTTCTTTTCCCACAAGCTCCGCTATCTCGACATTTGCTCCGTCCGCGGTCCCTAAGGTTACGGCGCCGTTTAACATGAACTTCATATTACCGGTTCCGGAAGCTTCCTTGGAAGCAAGGGAGATCTGCTCGGAGATATCGCATGCGGGGATCATCTTCTCGGCATAGCTTACATTGTAGTTCTCCACCATAAGAACCTTGATGTAAGGGCTGACCTCGGGATCGTTATTAATGAGTTCCTGCAGGCAGAGGATCAGGTGAATGATATCCTGAGCGATCACATAAGCGGGAGCTGCCTTTGCACCGAACATAAAGGTAATGGGTCTTGCGGGTTTCTTACCCGCCTTGATCTCCAGGTATTTATGAATGATGTAAAGAGCATTCATCTGCTGACGCTTGTACTCGTGAAGTCTCTTTGACTGAATGTCGAAGATGGAGTTTACATCGAGCTCTACGCCTTCTTTTTCCTTTACATAGTCTGCAAGCTGCTGCTTCTTGATCTTCTTGATATTGTCAATGGCGGCCAGAACCCTGTCGTTATCTTTGAACTCAAGAAGCTTTTCAAGATCTTCCGCATTTCTGGTATATCCGTCCCCGATGGTCTCGGATAGGAAACCGGCAAGTTCTTTGTTGCAGGAAATGAGCCATCTTCTGAAAGTGATGCCGTTGGTCTTATTGTTGAACTTCTCGGGATAGATCTTGTAGAAGTGATTGAGCTCGGTATTTTTAAGTATCTCGGTATGGATGGCAGCAACACCGTTGATCGAATGTCCGTAATGGATATCGATATGAGCCATGTGTACCTTATCATCCTTATCGATGATGGCAACCTTGGGATCCTTGTACTTTGCCTTAGCCCTCTTATCAAGCTCCTTGATATAGGGAATAAGATGAGGAACCACCTGCTTCAGGTAATCAAGAGGCCACTTTTCAAGTGCTTCCGCAAGGATGGTGTGGTTGGTGTACGCGCAGGATGCGGATACTTCCTTGATCGCTTCATCCATTCCGAAATGCTCTTCTTCTACGAGAAGTCTGATGAGCTCGGGAATGACAAGCGTAGGGTGAGTATCGTTTATCTGGATCGCTGCATGCTTCGAAAGTTCATGAAGATCGAACTTCTTATCCGCCATATCCTTCATGATAAGTCTTGCGGCATTAGCGCACATGAAATACTCCTGATATATTCTGAGGAGATTTCCGTCTTTATCGGAATCATCGGGATACAGGAAAAGAGTGAGATTCTTCTTAACAGCCTTCTTATCGAAGTCGATTCCCTTCCCAACGATGGATTCGTCAACGGATTCAACATCAAAAAGATGAAGCTTGTTTACTCCGTTCTCATATCCGATGACATCTATGTCATACATTTTGGATACGACTTCGAAGTCCGCATACTTAACCTTGAAAGAAGTCTTGGTCTTTCTGAGCCAGCTCTGCTCCTCAATCCAGTCGTTCTTCTCTGCGGTCTGAGCATTCTTTTTAAAGACCTGCTTGAAAAGACCGAAGTGGTAATTAAGTCCGATTCCGTCTCCGGGAAGTCCCAGAGTAGCTATGGAATCAAGGAAACATGCAGCAAGTCTTCCGAGACCTCCGTTACCAAGTGAAGGTTCGGGTTCGATCTCTTCAATGGCACCGAGGCTCTTTCCGTTCTTTTCCAGGATCTCGGACAGTTTTCCGTAAATGCCTAAGTTGATCAGGTTATTGGAAAGAAGTTTTCCGATGAGAAATTCCATCGAAATATAATAAACCTTCTTCTCCCCCGATATGGGCATCGATACATCCATTAAAGTCTTGACCAATGCAAGGATGGAATAATAAAGTTCTTTGTCGCTACAGTCCGATATCTGCTTGCCGTACTCTTTCTGAGTTATCTGTCCAAGCTGTTCTTCGAGATTCATTATGATCACGTCTCTGCCCAGATTACGATTGCTCTCCATTTCCCTTTCATTCTCCTTCCCATGATCTCGGTGCGGTTCAAAAGCCGCAGATTAACCTGTTACACCAATACGTCTTCGTATCTGACCTGTAAGAGGGAATAAGGCATCCTGATGGATCTGCCCTTTTCTCCGCTCATGAGTCTGCAACACTCTCTGAGTGCTTCTTCACCGATCTCTTTGAAATCCTGTTTTACGGTTACCATGTTTTTGCCGGCATATCCCATAAGAGTGATACCGTCAAAACCGCAGACAGGATGGAATACATTCATATCGGTAAGTGCCTTCATGGCACCGATCGCCATAAGATCGGATCCGCATGCGATGATGTCCTTATCTCTTCCGTACTTCATGGTAAGCTCGCGTGCATTCTTTTCGCTGAAAGCTCCGTTCTTAACGGTAAGATCAAAGCCGAGTTCTTCGGACAGTTCGCGAGCACCGCGGATCCTCTCCTCAGTAACATAGCTGTTTGTTCTTCCCGATATATAAAGCACGCTGTCACTCGGACCGGTGTTTTCGGTAATAGTCTTACGCAGGATATCTTTCTGTGCCTGTGCATGATCCACACCGATATTCGATATGTTGTCACCCTGAAGAGGCATATCGACAACGACGGATTTGAACTTTTCGCTTTCGATAACCTCGGTAAGTTCCTTCATATCACGGTCAAGACCGCATACGATGAGGCTTCTGATATTCTGTGCCTCTAATCTGTGCTCGATCTCTGCAGCCGTCATTCCGGCAAACATGCTGAAAAATAAAGGGACCACATCAAGCCTTGCTTCATTGCCCGCTTTCACGGCGCCCATAATGTACTGCATCATGATCTCCGACGAAGCAAGCGTCTGTCCGTCCGGATCTGTCAGTACGCAGACTCTTCCCGATTGTTTGGATGAGAGGGAAGCCGCGACCGAATTGGGAATAAAGTGAAGCTCTTCGATAGCTTCATTTACCCTTGCTATGGTATCCTCAGAAACACTGGGATAATTATTGATGACTTTGGAAACAGTCGAGACGGCTACTCCCGCTCTCTTGGCAACATCTCTGATAGTAACCACCCTATACCCCTCCTTCCAAGATAGGACATGTTGGAAACCGTTTTCTCAATCATACCCCACGAATGTTTATTTGTAAAGAATTAAATATAACCGGCTTGTGATACTTAAGGCCTTGAAACAGGCCCGGTCGTATCATAAGCCGGTTTTCTTTTTCGATCAGTGATCACATGATCCATGCCGGACTACAGAAGCTTCATCTCATCAAAGTTTTCATTAAAAACAGCCCCTTCGGTGGCCAGTTTTCTCTGCTGACTCTTTAATCTGTCCCTGAGCTTTGAGGAAGAGTTTTTCCTTCTGTTCTTATCCGCAACCGCGATCAGCCTGTACATAATATCATCGGAAGTTTCCTGATCCGAATATACGGTTTCAAAATCTTTTACCCTGAAAAGGCCTACAACGGGATTTGCTACCTCATATGTTACGGGTATCTTATGATCTCCGATGAGGAAGACAATTTTTTTACCGGGTCTGCCGGCTCTTGTGGAGAAGTACTGGTAATTAAAATCTTCTATGCTGACCTCTCCCTTTTTGCCGTCAATAATAGCGGGGATCATGGAATTGATCCTTATTCTGGGATAGTGTCTCTTCATATATCTGCCATCAGAAATTCTCTTTTCGAGATTGGTGCTCAGATCGTCATATATTCCGTTGTTTCTTTTGATCTCGGAAGGATTCGTGGGAACTCTGTCATAAAGTATTGCCAGAAGCTGGTCATAATCTTCTTTATCAATTACTCCGTCAAATTGGAAGGCATATAACCATCTGAGTTCTTGTCTGTTGGTATCTTCCTGAGAAAACTTTACGATAGGGCTTAATTTGGTGTGCCATTTACGATCGCTGATCTCACAGTAAATGTCTTCACCCGGACGGGGCTCTATGAGTATCGGATCATCCATATAGATAGCCATTCCCGTTTCGGAAATATCTTTGGTCACGAACTGATATACTTTTTCGCCGATGTGAAGATAACCGGGAAGAGATACATATACCCTCTCCGAGCCTCTCTGTATCTCTCTTCCGTCTACAAAGAACAGGCACATGATCATATTGTAAAGGTTATATATAAGCCAGAACAATACTACAACAGGTCCCATGGATCCGCTGGCGAACATGATCATGATACATCTTGTGATGCCGACTATTGACAGGAAGATCAATATGATAACCGGAACCATGTAGATAAGCTTATCGGATTTATTGGTCTGAAGATTGTCCTTTGTCGTAACCTTAAATTTCTTAAGCGATATTCCGAAGGTCTCCAATATGACGGGAATGATCATGTAGGGGAACAGTGCATACTCGTAAATGGATGTCCACTTGGTGTTACGCACATTGTTGCTCAGATGCCTGAGGCTTATATTACTGGACACGTACATCGGAAGCCAGAAGAGCAGTACCTGCCAAAGCGTGCATTTAAAGAACATGAATCCGAATGCCGCATACAGTATGGGAGAAATGATATATATAAATCTCTTTATCGGCGCATACCAGTACCAGATGGATGCCCAATAGTTGATCTTCTGTCCGAATGTCAGATCCCTGGATGTATAGATATGCATCTTGCGGCCTGTGGAGATAACGCCGCGTGCCCAACGGACTCTCTGCTGTATAAGATCCTGAAGAGTCTTTGCGGAGACACCGGATGCAAGTTTCTTATCTATGCCGAGAGTTACATATCCTTTTTTCTGGATAAGGAGTCCTGTTGCAAAGTCCTCGGTGATAGCTTCGGTATAAAAGCCCCCGATATCATTAAGTGCCTCTCTGCTGATAACGGTATTGGATCCGCCGTAGATACAGCTGTTGGTACGGGTTCTCGCCACCTCTATATCACGATAGAAATAGTCCTGTTCGTTCGGTATCTTGTTTTCGGAATGAAGATTGAACTGAAACAGGTCCATGTCATAGAACGCCTGAGGGCTCTGTAGAAATCCGAGCTTTATCCTGTCCTCCGGTTTTCTTCCCTTATTCTTAATTTCCGCATCGACAAAATAAGGGATCGTCTCCATCAAAAAGCATGACTGAGGAAGCATATCCGCATCAAACGTTACGATATACGGAGACGATGAATGAGCAAGCGCATTATTAAGATTGCCGGCTTTCTGTCCCTTGTGATCTTCTCTGTCCAGGTAATTGACACCCACCTTCTCGGCAAGCTGTCTCATCTCGGGTCTTCTCGCATCATCACAAAGGTATATATGAACCTTGCTCAGATCCGGATACTCCATTCTCTTACATGCAAGAAGAGTTTTCTCCATAAGTTCAACCGACTCGTTGTAAGTTGCTATGAAGACGTCAACATGAGGGAAGAGCTTCGGATCGACTTCAGGTTTAACATAAGCCCTGGCATTATACATATTCACATAATGGACCATTGCTTCGACAAATCCGAGAGCCTCAACCACAAGAAGGGCTATTCCCGCGATCATCTCAAATATTCCGTAACCGATGGGAAGGGTAAAAAACACTCTCCATAACAAATATGTTATGGAACACATCATAGTGATCACAAACCAGATCTTTGCTTTTGAATCGTTGTATAAGTCAGCTATTTTTTTACTCATCTCTATTCCGTTTCCCTAAAAAAGCTAAATCCTCTGTCTTCAATGTTGTAAGGGTAATACTCAAGTATGATGCAATCGTATGTATTTTCTTTCAGATAGTCATCAATTACGATCGTGTGCGATTTATCCATATTCCATATCGCATCTATCTCGCTGCACATCGGAGCCATAAATGTGATAACAGGTGAGAAATATGAGTCTCTTATGAAGAGTATCCTGGGGCCATCGGGATTATCTCTGTTGACTATATGCTCATATACCTCAAGTTCATCCAGATACAGACCATACTGAGATATCTCATATACATCATCGCTCGAATACAGCTCTTCATAATTCATAAGTGTCTGTGTTATATCGCCTTCAAGTTCGAACTCATCCTTGTCATCATCCAGATAATATCTGTAGAAGTTCATTTGAAAATTCGGGTAATAGGCGGTGAAATCATCAAGTCCGGAAAAACATACCCCCGTGGCTCTTCCCATGGAGCCAAGCATTCCGTTTTCATATCTGACCCTGGTATAAGAATCTTCCGAGAGATACTTTTCGGTATCAAGATCATATCCGTAATCCGCGTTCAGCTTATCCGCTATGAGTTGTGTGGAATAAAAAGCTGCATCTATGGTCCAGTGATGATCGGTTTTATAAAATGCATCATCGTATGAAACGGTGTCCCCCGGAATAAAGTTATTAAGATCCAGTGTATTAACTCCCAGACGATTCAAGTAGAACATCAGCTCATTTAAATTGTTATGGGGATCGTTTATGGGAAGGCCGAGTCTCAACCTTCCGTCATTGGGAGCATATTTTGAAGGAGCCATCACAAACAAAACATCGGTCCCGTTTTCATTCACATACTCTTCAAGGCGTTCTATTCTGAGTGCATATTCAAAAATGTCAGGATCATGATCTCTGTAAAATGATGCGTAGTGCAGACTTCCGGTTTCATCCTTGATATATGAAAAGTTGCTTATCTCTCTCTTATCAAGCAGAACATTTACATAAGAAAAAGCTTCAATGAATTTCATCTTTTCATACATATCATCCGACAGAGCATCCTCGAGTTTTTCAACTCCGTGACTTACCGTACTTCTGCCGGCCATCACATTATTCAGGATATGTTCTATATCTTCCAGATACTCTTCACCAAAGGTGTATATATTCATCGCAGAGTATGCAAATATCAACCCGGTCAGGATCACGGCAAGAAACTTTTTTCGCCTGAAATATAGTTTTTTTCTTTTTCTTTCATCCATTGGTTATGTGCCTGTCCTTTACATAAAGTCTGCGATCAGAAGTTAAAGTATATGAAGGGATTATAACTTCCGCTCATCAGAAAACTTACGGATATAACAAACAGGAAAAGAATCATCGGAGTATATGCCGCCGAAAGTACCTTTGATAATCCGTTCTTCGGATTATCATACATATAGGTGTTTATCTCTTTAGACACGGGTAGCATAAAGAACAAACCGGCAAGAAGGAATACCCAGTTTTCCCGAACCAGCATCCATGCCGTATCGCTGAAGAATCCGTTCTTATTGGCACCGAACATATTCTTATAGAACACTCCCGCCTGAAACAGATCGTTTGCCCTGAACACCACCCAGGCGAAATTCACGACAAGAAATGTATATATGTGTCTTGCGGCCTTGCCCATTTTCTCGGGATATTCAAAGAATCTTTCCGCAAGCTGTATGACAAAATAAAACAATCCCCAAAACAGGAAGGTCCAATTCGCACCATGCCATATTCCGGTAAGCATCCATACGATGAACAGGTTTCTGACCATCCTGTCTCTGTTTTTAACCCTGCTTCCTCCCAGAGGAAAATAGACATACTTACGAAACCAGTCCGTAAGTGAGATATGCCATCTTTTCCAAAAGTCGGATATTGATTCCGCCGCATAAGGATAGTTAAAATTCTCGGGATAGATAAATCCGAAGCAAAGAGCAAGTCCGATGGCCATATCCGAATATGCAGAGAAATCATAATAGATCTGCAATGTATATGCTATGCTTCCCAGCCATGCTAATGTTACGGGAACAGGCAGCAGATCCGAACCTATGGATGACCAGTTGAAAATATCATCCGCAAGTGTTGCAAAGGTATTGGCAAGAAGTACTTTCTTGACGACTCCCACAGCAAATCTGCTCATTCCGACACCGAACTTTTCGAAGGAGCATTTCCTGTTTCTTATCTGATCCTCTACAGTGTCATATCTGATAATGGGGCCCGCTATCAGCTGAGGAAAGAATGAGATATACAAGCCTACGGTAAGTGGGTTCGCAGGTTTTGATTCTCCTCTGTAGACATCCACAACATACGATATGGACTGGAAAGTAAAAAATGATATACCGATGGGCAGAGCGATATTAAATGCCGGTATCTTTAATACCTGTGAAAACATTCCCGATACGAATCCGAGATATTTATATACAAAGAGTATTCCCAGATTTACCGTAACAGCTAAGATCATATAGAACTTTCTTGCCTTATCGGATCCTCTTGATACCAAAAAGCCCGCCAGTGAATTGATCAGTATTGATGCGATCAGAAGAATGATATTTACCGGTTCTCCGTATGCGTAGAATATCAGACTCACCAGCAGCAAGATCAGATTTTGCAATGTCCTGCTGAATGAACAGCAAAAATACAATATAAAGACAGCAGGTAAAAAATAGAATATGAATATTACACTCGAAAAAACCATCTACTTCTTTCCCTCATCTTTTTTTCTGTTATTTGTTTTGATCCGGATATACGCCGCTGCAAATATAAAAGCCGTAAGCCCGAGTAATACTCTTATTAGCAATATGATCATCGGCTGATCTATCTGTTCCAAAAAATAATGAGCGGCAGGTATATCCTGTGGCATCGGATAAGTGTACATTTCTCTATTTCCTGTTTATAAGAATTGAAGGTACTGCAAACAATGCGCATGTGATAAGGAACATCATGGTCATCTCACCCTTTAATCCGGTGGTATATACGCATCCTCGTTCAATAGCTGTGAGTTCCGATTGAATTACTTTTCCGTGAAGGCTGAGGTAAGTCTTGATGTTATAGATCTCCTGATCATAATCATCGTTAAACCTGCTGATGGTTATTCCTTCTTTGGTATAATCATCCAAATGGTAATTGCCGTGTCTGTCCTCGGGGTCCAGGTAATCTCCCGCCCAGCGGTACCATTCTCTTGCTCTTGCACTCCGGAGGTACTCCGTCGTTTCATCTATGATCCCGAAGATATAATCATCATTCAGATACATAGTCTGAAGAGTCGAATATCTTTTCTTGAGCTGACCGACAAAGGTTGAATCCTTGATGAGATTTTCAAAGAATTCCTTATCCTGCATGGCAAGTGTGTAAGGATCGGTCTCATCTACAACCGAATTATTCATAGCCTGGTCAAAATCCCAAACAGGGCCTATCTTAAGATTCCCCCACGAACTCTTATACATATAAGTGGAGTGCTCACCGGCATCATAATTGCCGAAGTATTCGTTAATAAGGAAGTAATCTACAAAAGAAGCGGTATCCAGATATCTGGGATAACTTTTATATTCCGAAGGATTATCGGAGAGAAGGAGTCTTTCTATCTTGGAGAAGTCTTCCTGAATGTATGCGAGATTATCTTCGGTCTGATTGGCAACGGACGGGTATTTGACCCCTATCCACTCATCGCTCAGCCCTTCAAGTCTTGCATAGGTATCCAGCATGGTATCATAGTTTGTGAATCTGTCTCTTCTTACCAGATAGCTTGTATATACCTTGTCTTTTTGAGTTTCGTCGATCTGAACCCTGTTCTCGGATCTCCTGACCGACTCCTCCATCAGATAAACACCCTGATATGTATATATGCCGCTTTCCTCGGTGAACACCTCACAGAAACAGCATCTGGGCGCATATTCCATTATCTGGGCGGATACCCTGTATGCCAGATAGTTCCTGAGCATACTCTTATCAGCCATATTTCCGCCGAGTATCCACGAATCGTCGGCACCCATTCCGAAAATATCCTGAGGATTTTCCAGACCGTCATCCGTTGTCAGCTTTATGTAATACTGAGGTTTATCAAAAGAGATCGATGTATGTCCTCTTTTTTTGATCCTGATGTTGCTCACTGTCACGGGCTGATCCGTAAGGGAATTTATTCCGGATGGATCATCGTATAAGCTGATAAGTCCGGTGGTCCAGGGATCCACTTCGGTATCCACTATCTCCATGCCGTCCTTGAAGGTCTTGTACTGTGGCAGTTCCCCGTCTATCCTGAGAACGACAAGGGGCAGATTCCCGCTGAAAGCAGATACATCGGTCACAAAATCTTCTCCGATGGCAGCCAGCGGATCTCCTTCAGATACATCCTTCGGAAGCTCGGTATAATATGCGGCACTTATCTGATTGACCTTCTCGTCCTTTCTGTCGATCATATAGATCACAACCGTCAGAAAACAAACCAGTGCAGATGCAACCGCAAAAAATATTAAGCAGTCTCTTTTCGCATTCATGGCATTTATCACCCTGCGATCTCATCTTCCTGACACATAACGCTGACTGATGATGTTCCCTTTATTGTTCTGAGCTTATCTTCAAGCTTTCCGTTCTTTTTGGATATCTTTTTAAGGATCTTTGCGGTAACTTCATAGATAACTTCTCCGCTTCCGTTAGGCTCTACCGTATAGACTCTTCTGACAGCCTTATTTGAGAATGATTCATCTATTACCTTCGATGCTTCCGACAATGCATTGTCTTCTCCTCTTACAACTATCAGAACACGGTTTACATCCTTAACAAATCCGAACAGAACAAGGAACAGGAAAATAAATACGGTTCCCATAAGTGCGATTATGTAATCACACACACCGCAGCACACACCTACGGCTACTGACCAGAATATGAAGATCGTATCTCTGGGATCTTTGATGGCAGTACGGAAACGTACGATTGAAAGTGCACCGACCATACCGAGCGAAAGCGAGATATTGTTACCGATAACACACATGACCGTTGTAGTGACCAGTACGGTCATCACAAGTGATACGTTGAAACGAGCGCTGTAAACTGTTCCGCTGTGTGTACTTCTGTATGCTGCAAATATCATTCCGCCAAGTATTGCAGCAACAACAAGATTCAGTAATATATCCGGAAGTGTAAGACTTCCTTCGCTCTGACTCTGTAACAGATAATATAATTCTTCTTTCATTTCCCTCTCCTGATTCCGGTTAAAAACCCATGTGTTCTCTGACTCTGCAGTATTTACTGCTTGATACGTTTATTGATAAGTCATCCCCGATCGCTGACTTTATACTGCTGTATAAAAATCCGTCATATTTAACTTCAAGTGTGATATCCGACGATTCCGCCACAGGGATCATTTTATTAACAGGCCTGAACATATCAGCCGGATCCTCCGACATTCTCAGATTCTGATCAAACGTTACTCTGATATTGTTATCCGGATGTATAAATGCGTATCTGTCATATTCGACAATGCATTTCGGTCTGTAGATTTCTTTTGTCATCAGATAGTAAAGAGCCTGTGCAAAGGAGTCATCTTTCTCTGCTAAAAAACCGTAATCGCCCGCCATCAGCTTCTCTGATTCCTCGCGGGTGATGCTAAGTGATCTTTTCCGCTGCATTCCGTCGGTTTTTTCTTTGACTTCAAGTTTTGCGTTCTTGTCCTGAGCAGAATAGATCCTTAATCTGATCTTCTTTCTTACGTCTTCTCCATCTGCCTTGGCAAAATAATCTTTGTTTCTGATCGAATCAAAATATAAAGATCTGACAATATAGCCCGTGGGACCGTTATGCGGATCGGATGTCATTACTCTCGTCAACCGCCTTTTCATCAGTTCCATGCCGATGGGATCGATGTTGTATTTTTTTTCAACTCTGGTTACATCTAGCATTAACTGTCCACCCTTTCATCATCGGATGTCTCTTTCACCGGAAGCCTGTACAGATCTTCGTATGTATAGTCGCAAGCTTTGTTTTTTCTTCCGAAAAACTGCACCATGCATCCGACTATACCAAGGATGACTGCGATCACTCCGCATATATACCGGTCTGTCAGTATATATCTTGTCAGCAGGAAGAATACTCCAGTTGCTCCGCTGAATGCCGTTATCCAGAAGAGATTTTTATGTATCAATTCAGCAGCGTGAAATTTCCTGAATATTGCGGAGATCACCGTGACAAAGATCCACAGTATTCCTATGCCGATAAATGCGAAGATCATGAAGAATACAAACATCCACAGAAAGTCCGATTCTATCCCGAAATATTCGCAGCTTCGCATCATTCCCGTATATCCGCATGCGAAGAAAGCAAGGATAGATAATACAGCCTTCAGCACCCTTCCTCCTGTCAGTGAATATATGACCAGGAATAATAAGAGCGCTCCCAATACAAAGGGATAGACAACCTCATTTCTGAAAGTAAACCAGACTTCTTTTTCCCACTTCGGAAAAAATCGAACATCGTACATGTACTCCATGGTTTCTTCGGACCACTGAGGAGTCTCAACAATATACGGAACATCAATCGTTGCATTATGGTCTGCCTTGTTTTGTACGATCAGATAAAGACCTGAGGTTAAATCTTCAATCCTTCCCTCTCCGGATACGACCGATACATTCTGTCCTTCAATCTGTGCGCTCTGTATCTGAGATGCGATGGCAGCGGCATGAGTTTTTATATCCGCCCCTCTCGACAGCTTGTAATAGTCTTTGTTAACCAGAGAAAGAACCTCGGGAAGATATGTGAATCTTTCTCCGTCATAATTACCGATACGATATACGGTCACTCCCATATATCTGGTCTCATCCTCCAGATTGATCACTATATCAACAGGCTGTGTCGGATCATATACCACCGCTTCCTCTGTTACCTCTTCGGTTTCAATGGCAGTTACCGCCTCTTCCGTTACGGTCTCATTTGCCTTAGATACGAAAAACGGTACAGTTAAATTCACGCTCATGATTGATATTGAAATGATCGAATACATTAAAATCTTTTTGAACATTTTCCCTCTCCTCAAACTTTTTGCAAAAAGCCCAAAAAAATACCCCGGAAATATACCGAGGCAGGCGTAAAACCATATCGCAGGCCCAATCGAATTCCGAAATCCAAATAAAAGTTTTCTTTCTAAAGTTTTTATAAAGTTTAGAAATAGTTTATAATATCTTAATAAAATCTTCATCGTTTATTTATTACAAATTTATTTTTATTTTATTATTAATAATTGTCAAATTATACAAAAAAGGCCACTGCATATAGCAGTGGCCCTGATATCTTACATTTTTAATTCTGATTTTTATTTCTCATCAGCGGTGAAAAACACCCAAAACTCGTTCCCTTCGGTATCATTCTCAAAAGTCTCAACGAAACCTATGCGAAAATCTTCTGTACCTTCGGGAGCAACGAATACAAGAGTTCCTGTTCTGGTCTCTTTATCATCAAGCTCATACATATTGGGGAACTGATCTTCAAGAACCGGCTCTGATGCGTCAATAGGATATGAAAATTCATTCATATGTTTATCCTCATCATCATTGCCCCACTTTAGAATATAATCCCAGAGGCCCATGGGAACAGTTTGACCAAAAGTATTCTTCATGGTAATTTTAACAACAACAAACTCATTTCCTTCTTCAGGAATATATCCACCGATCTCATCTGTGGTGTAATAAGCATCATCAATACTGTAATCAAACCAATAGGTCTTCATGTTAGAGCCCATTCTTCCCTCGTATAAAAATGAGCCGTCTTCTTTTTCGGTAGCGGTGATGTTCTCGTCACTTTCAACCCAATTGCTTTCAATGCCGGTCTTACCGCATCCTGCAAGTGCAAGAACCATCATGGAGGCAAGTACTGCTGCAAGTATTTTTTTCATAATAATCCTCCCATCAAAAGAATATGCCGGAGAAGTAAATCTCCGGCATATTGTATTTATGCAATCTTCGAAAAGTTTTGTCTTCGAATTACTCGATGACAGTTGCAACTCTTCCTGATCCAACGGTACGTCCACCTTCTCTGATAGCGAAGGTAAGTCCCTGCTCCATAGCGATGGGGTGGATGAGCTCGATGGTCAT
>JAEEGK010005762.1_pt1 | contig 29938 bp, 29 predicted proteins | sample 8958771 | NCBI WGS metagenome assembly JAEEGK01 (sample SAMN16246547, study PRJNA631951) | gut metagenome | biome: gut microbiome; feature: rumen; material: SC-attached | host: Bos | place: Iran: Karaj | collected 2018-10 | reverse complement strand
GTTTTTTTGTGTAGGTATCTGAGGCAATGCTTGTTTCAATATTATTTCTCAAACAATTCCTCCAATGTGATCTGATTGTCTGCCATAGATGAATACATATTTTCTTTGATGCCAAATGTGGTTATCATCGTAAGAAAAATTGTTTTGTTTTGACCGTACAACGCTTTATATGACGATATTTTGCGCCTCAAAACGTTGGAATAAACCTTATCGATGGCGTATTCTGTGTCGCAGAATTTCACTTCGCAAATGTTGACAGCCTTGTCGCCGCGTTCTATCACGATGTCGATTTGCGCGTCGGGCATTTTGAGCGGGAAAACATTGGTCTCGATGCCGCCAATTTCGAGTGCTTTGAGGAGTTGTCGGCTGTGATAGATGCACACTTGTTCAAAAGTGAAACCCGCCCAAGCGTTAAGTTTTGGCGAGCCTTGCATCCGAGACCACCAATTGCGGCGGATTTTGGTTTCGCCATCGAGGAAGTCGAGGTAAAACTGCGAATAAAAATCCGTCAACACGTATGAAGCTTTTTTTACCTTGCTGTTTGGCGGGCAGACCTTGCTGATAAAACCGCACAACTCCAATTCAGACAGAATTTTAGACAGACCGCCGCCACTGTTTAAGTTTAGTTTTGTGATAATTTCGTCGCGGTCAAAACCTGACTTGCGGCTACTCAACAGGCGTATTACATCCACGTATTTTTCGTAATAGCGGAATAGTGACGAGTAAAGTTTGCCAAATTCGTCAGCCAACGGGCTTGTTGCGCCAAAAAACAGATAATCAATATTTTGCGCCACTGATTTCCCTTTTTTCAAAAGGCTCCAATAATAAGGAATACCGCCAAGCACAATATACGCAATTGTGATGTCGTAGCGCATCCACTCAATGCCTTTGCTCAGGAGATATTCTTCACATTCGCCAAGCGTGAACGGCAACAGCCTGATTACCTTGGTGATTCGATTGTGGAGACCGCCCTTGTTGTTGATAAGTTTGTTGACAATCCACGAAGTTGACGAGCCGCAAACTATGAGCAAAATGTCGGTTCGGAACGCCGCCCAACTGTTCCAAAACTGTTCCAACGCCATCATAAAGTCAGATTTTGGCGTGTCCAAATACGGTAATTCGTCAAAGAAGATAATCTTTTTGTCACTTTTGAGCGACAATAGATAGTCCTTTAATTGCTTGAACGCCCAAAGCCAATTCTTTGGTGTTTCCTGCGGCTGACCGGTAGTTTCTTGCATAACTATCTGAAAACTTGTAAGTTGTTGCAAGTTGCTACCATTGGCTAATGCCGTGAAACTAAAAGCCATTTGTTTCTCAAAAAGATTCTTTATGAGGAACGTTTTGCCGACGCGCCTTCTGCCGTATATTGCCACAAATTCTGATTGCTCTGATTTGGTAAAACTCAGCAATTCAGCCACTTGTTCTTTTCTGCCAATTATTTTCATAATGCAAAGGTATTGGTTTTCGCCTGCAAATATAACAAGATTTGGCGAGTTATCCAAAAATAACTCGCCAAATCTCATATTTTTTGGTAGATTTGGCGAGATATAAGGCTATAACTCGCCAAATGTGGGGTACGAAGGGTAGTTTTGGCGAGTTATAATTTTTTTTTCATATCCCGCCAAAAATCCTTATCTTTGCCCAAAATTACAAATTACCAAAAGTGAAAATCGCGATTATTGACTACAAGGCCGGCAACATCAAGAGTGTGGAGGCGGCTTTGCAACGGCTTGGGTGTCAGACCGTTCTGACCAAAAGCCACGACATAATAACATCCGCCGACAAGGTGATTTTTCCCGGTGTGGGCAATGCGGGCGCGGCGATGGAGGCGTTGAGGGCTGAAAACCTCGACGCTCTGATACCTACGCTCCGTCAGCCTGTGCTTGGCATCTGCCTTGGGATGCAACTGATGTGCCGACACTCCGAGGAGGAGGACACCGACGCATTGGGAATTTTTGACGTCGATGTGGTGAAATTCGTCCCGAAAAACGGCGAAAAAATCCCGCAGATGGGTTGGAACCAAATTTTTGGGCTGAGGACGCCGCTGTATGACGGCGTGGATGAAAATAGTTTCGTGTATTTCGTGCATAGTTATATGGTGCCGGTATTCGACGGCACGGCGGCTACGTGCGACTATACGGTGCAATTCTCGGCGTCGATTGCAAAAAACAATTTTTACGGCACACAGTTCCACCCCGAAAAGAGCGGCGTTGTGGGTCATAAAATCCTTGAAAACTTCTTGAAAATATGATAGTTATACCGGCAATAGACATTATCGGAGGCCGCTGCGTGAGATTGGAACAGGGCAAGTACGAAAATGTCAAGAAATACGACCTCGACCCCAAAAAAGTGGCTGAGGAATATTTGGAGGCGGGATTGTCGCACCTACATTTGGTCGATCTTGACGGTGCTAAGGCGGGCAAACTCGTCAACACTTCCGTCCTTTACGAAATCGCTCAGGCTACTTCGCTGCGCATCGATTGCGGTGGCGGCATCAAGACTTTGGGCGACGTGGAAATGCTGTTTTCCGTTGGCGCATACGCTGTTAACCTCGGCAGCGCGGCGGTCAAAAATCCGGCGTTGTTGGAGAGTTGCCTCGCAAAATACGGCGCGGACAAGGTGATTCTCTCGGCTGACGTGATGGGCGAGACGGTAAGGATTCGCGGTTGGCAGGACGACGCGGGAGTTACAATCTATGAACTCATCGACAAATTCCTCCCCGCCGGATTGCAGCGTGTTTGCGTTACGGCGATTAAGTGCGACGGAATGTTGCAAGGCCCTGATTTTGCGCTTTATAAGGGATTGATGGAGCGTTATCCGAAGTTGAAAATCACGGCGAGCGGCGGCGTGTCGTCGATTACAGACTTGGAACGCCTCGCCGATATGGACATACATTCGGCTATCGTGGGCAAGGCGATTTACGAAAAGCGAGTGACGCTCGCCCAATTGGCTAACTTAACTTCTGAATAAAAATGTTGGCAAAAAGAATTATAGCGTGCCTCGACGTCAAGGACGGACAGACGGTGAAAGGCGTTAGTTTTGAGAACCTTAGGTACGCGGGCGACCCCGTGGAACTCGGCAAGGCGTATTCGGAACAGGGTGTTGACGAACTTGTCTATCTCGACATCACCGCCACCAACGAGGGCAGAAAACAGATTTATTCGCTTGTGGAATCTGTCGCCAAAAACCTTTCGATACCGTTCACAATTGGCGGCGGCATTACGAGCGTTGAGGATGCAGAAAACCTCCTGATTCACGGCGCCGACAAGATTTCCGTCAACTCCGCCGCAGTGCGCAACCCTCAGTTGGTGAGCGATTTGGCATTGAAGTTTGGCAAACAGTTCGTTGTTGTAGCCATTGACGCTAAAACTATTGACAATCAATGGTTAGTGCATACTCACGGCGGCAAGCGTCCCACGGAAAAAGAGTTGTTCAGTTGGGCGCGGGAGATGGAAGACCGTGGCGCGGGCGAGATTTTGTTTACGTCGATGGATCACGACGGACATCAGACGGGATTTGCCAACGAGGCTTTGGCGCGGTTGTCGGAGATGCTTTCTATACCCGTAATTGCGTCAGGCGGAGCGGGCGAAATGGAACATTTCCGTGATGTTTTCAACGTTGGCAAGGCTGACGCGGCATTGGCGGCAAGCATCTTCCACTTCGGCAAAATCGCCATCCCCGACCTCAAAAAATATCTGCGCGACAACAACATTAATGTCCGCATATAACATATTATGCCGCCTTACGGCGACGTTTTTTTGAACGAAAATTACCGTCAATTTAACGAAATTTACCATCAATTTTAGAATCAATTTTTTTGGAAATTGACGATAATTGACGAAAAAATTGACGAAAATTTATGTTTAAAGAAAAGAACGCCGCAAGGCGTTCCCCTCAATGAATAACGTTAATTATTGTTTTAGAAAAAAAATGACATTGGATTTTGAAAAAATGGGCGGGATGATTCCTGCCATTGTACAGGATTACGAGACATTGCAGGTGCTGATGCTCGGATATATGAACGAAGAGAGTTTCAAAAAAACTCAGGAAACCAAGAAGGTAACTTTTTGGTCGCGCAGTCGCAATTGCCTTTGGACTAAGGGCGAAACTTCCGGCAACTTCTTGCACGTCAGGGAGATGTATGTGGATTGCGACAACGACACCATTCTCATCAAGGCCAAACCCGACGGCCCCACTTGCCACAAGGGAACGACCTCGTGTTTTGATTTTGAGGAGAGCAACATCGGATTCTTGTCGTATCTCCAAAAATTCATCGACAAGCGCAACGAGGAGCGTCCGGCGGGCAGTTACACCACAAAACTCTTCCGCGAGGGCGTCAATAAAATCGCCAAAAAAGTGGGCGAGGAGGCTGTGGAACTTGTCATCGAATCCAAGGACAACAACGATTCGCTCTTCCTCAACGAGGCTGCGGATTTGCTGTACCACGTGATTGTGCTACTGAGTTCCCGTGGCAAAAAAATCGAGGACGTGGTGGCAGTTTTGAAGGGAAGACATCAGGAATAGTTATTTGAGGGTAGTGTCCTTGCGGACAGAAATCATACAAATCAATACAAATTTTACAAATGTGTTAATTGTTGGATTTGTAAAAATTTGTATGATTTCTCGCGTAGCGACTACATTATTTGTATTAGAAATGAAACACATTATGAGAAGGATATTGACATTAATTGCCGCCATAATAATATGCGTATCCAACGCGGTGGCGCAGGGCGGGATGTGGCTGCCGGTTTTGGCGGAACAGCGCATTGCCGATATGCAGAAAAACGGTTTCAAATTGAAGGCTGAGGACATCTACTCCGTCAATAAGGCTTGTATGAAGGATGCCGTTGTATTGTTTGGCGGCGGCTGCACGGGCGAATTTGTCTCCAAAAACGGCTTGATATTCACCAACCATCACTGCGGGCGCTCGTTCATTCAGCAACATTCCACTCTGATGCACGATTATTTGGCGGACGGATTTTGGGCCAAAAACATCACCGAGGAACTCCCCTGCGAGGGCCTCGAAGTGCAAATCCTCGACCGTATGGAACTCGTCCCCGAAAAATACGGCGATATGTCCATCGATGCCAACCGCAGGGCTGTCATTGAAGATTATCAGTCCAAATACGGCGACAATTTGGAATATTCCGTGGAAGGTTTTTATGGTGGCAACGTCTATTACATATTCATATATAAGGTGTTTCGCGACGTAAGGCTCGTTGCAGCCCCGCCGTCGTCAGTTGGCAATTATTATTCCGACACCGACAATTGGATGTGGCCGCGTCATTCGGGCGACTTTTCGGTGTTCAGGGTTTATGCCGACAAGTACAACAACCCTGTCGATTTTTCCAATGCCAATGTACCTTACCATCCGAAGTCGCATTTCAAGATTTCGCTCAAAGGCTTGAACGAGGGCGATTTTACGATGGTGTTTGGCTATCCGGGCACCACAGAATCCTACCTGCCGTCGTGCGCCGTCAAATTTCGTCAGGATGTGGAACTTCCCGCGAGGGTCTGCGTCCGTCAGTTGGAGATGGACTTGATGGAGGAGGCGATGAACCACGACCGCCAAATCAAGATAGACTATGCGTCGAGGTATTCGGGCGTTGAAAACGGCAAGAAAAAATGGGAAGGCGCAATTGCGGGTCTCCGTGGCTGCAACGCCGTGGGACGCAAACAGGAATTGGAACGCGAATTTCAGAAAAGGCTCGTCAATAGCGAGTTGCGCGGCAAGTACGGCAACATCGTCAAGGCTTTTTGTTCTATTTATAATGGTGCCAACATCAAGGCGGCGCGTTGCGTGACGTATTTCACGGAGTCAATCTACGGACTGTCGCAATTCAAGGCGGGCGAACAATTGACCCGTCTCAAAAATTCTATGGCTGACATCTCCTCCAACATCGACAACGAAATCAACAACGTGGAGAGCAAGTTGCGCTCGGTATTCGACAAGAGGGACAGCACGTTGGAGCGCAAACTTTTTGGCGCACTTTATAAGATATATTGTGATTCGTGTCCCGATTTCCTGCCCGACGACCTCGACAGCCTTTACGCATCGCACGACATAATAGGCCCGCAGGATTTTGTGGATTGTTTCTACAACGGCTCTTTGGCGGCGCAGTTGCAGTCGTCGCTAAATATTGTCAACGAATGTCGCGCCGCGCTCAAACTCACGGGCAAAAAACGTGAGGCGAAGATTGAGTCCATCGTGGAGACGCTTTCGCACGACATCGGCGTGTATTTATATGAAAGTTACATTAGGATGTTGTTTCAAAAGGCATATTTCACCTACCGCGATATGATACAGGCTGAGGACGATATGTACAAGCGTTATCAGGCGGCGTTGATGGAGGTGATGCCCGAGGTGATTCCCTTCCCCGATGCCAACAGTACCCTGCGTTTCACATACGGCAAGGTTGGCGGCTTTGAGCCAAGGGACGCGGTGATTTACAAGAGCTTCACCACGTTGGACGGCGTTGTGGCGAAAGACCGACCCTCGCCCGCCGATTATCACGCGCCCGCCGCACTCGTTGAACTCCACCGCACCCGCAATTACGGACGCTACGCCGACAAGGACGGCAAAATCCACGTTTGCTTCGTTGCGTCCAACCGCACCACGGGCGGCAATTCGGGCAGCCCTGTCGTCAACGGCGCGGGTCATCTTGTCGGCATCAATTTCGACCGCTGTTGGGAAGGCACGATGAGCGACATTATGTACGACCCCTCCATCTGCCGCAACATCTCCGTTGACATCCGCTACGTGCTGTTCCTGATAGACAAATTGGGCAACGCACAGAACATTATAAAGGAGTTGGAGGTGGTGGAATAAAAAAAATCTGCAAAATTTTTCAAATATCTTTTGGTATCCCGAAAAACATTTGTAAATTTGCACCCTGTATAAAAGTGATACAAATTTAAAATTTTAAATTAAACAAATTAAAAAACACTATGATCATAGTACCAGTAAAAGAAGGCGAAAACATTGAAAGAGCCCTCAAAAAATTCAAGAGGAAGTTCGAAAAGACTGGTGTCGTAAGGGAGCTTCGCGAGAGGCAGGCGTTCACCAAGTTTTCGGTAAAGAGAAGAGAGCAGATTAAGAAAGCGATCTACATCCAGAAACTCAGAAGGGAAGAAGAGGACGTGTAGCTGACGTCCAGCACTCTTGAATGAGACAGAAAACACTGATGAGAATCAGCAACAGACCCGCACAAGCGTCAAAACTTGCGCGGGTTTTGTGTTTTTTGACGATTAACGGCAATAAAAACATTTTTTATTTGCAATATTTCTGTAAAGTGCATATCTTTGCCATCACAAAACACATATATCCAAATTACTAAAAACTAATTCTATCTATGGCTTCATTAAAAGAAAAGATTGGCTACGCGCTTGGCGACGCAGCCGCCGGCGGCATCACTTGGAAGGTGATGTCGATAGCATTTCCGCTATTTTTCACTAATGTATTCGGACTTTCGCTCGTCGATGCGGGTGTACTAATGCTCATTGCAAGGCTTTTTGATGTGGTGACAGACCCGCTGATGGGCAGTCTCTCAGACCGCACGCAGTCCAAATGGGGCACTTACCGCCCGTGGCTCATCATCGGCGCGATTCCGTTTGGCTTGATATTCGCGCTGTTGCTCTACACGCCCGACTTCGGCGACACTGGCAAGCGTGTATATGCCTACACGCTCTACCTTCTGATGATGGCAGTCTATACAGCCGTCAATGTTCCCTACGGCTCGCTCCTCGGCGTAATGACCGACGACGACAACGAGAAAAACCAATTCTCATCCTTCCGTATGGTGGGTGCTTACGCGATGGGCTTCATCACGTTGCTCTCGTTCCCCTACGTCCAGAATTGGATTGGCGGCGACGAATACGTTAACCTCAATGCGCAACTCGCCGACCTCAAAAACAACACCAACCCTTCTGACGCCGAGAAAGGTCAGATTCAGGCATTGAGCCAGCAACTCGTGCCGATGCTCCAACATCAATATGCAGTGATTGGCGCACTATTTGGCGCGCTTGCCGCTGCAATGACCCTCGCCTGCGGTCTTCTCACAAAGGAACGCCTCCGCCCAAAACGTGCTGAAAAATTCTCCTTCAAGCAGTTTGCCGACTTGGTTAAAAACAAGCCGTGGGTGTATCTCACGTTGATTGGCGTCTGCACCAACTTCTTCAATGGATTCCGCTACGCCGTGGCTGGTTATATGTTTACGTACTGCCTCAATGGCGACGTTACGCTCGGCTCGTTCATCATCAATTACACCGTATTTATGGCGTTTGGCGAGGTAATCTGTATGATATTTGGCGGCGTGTCGCCCAAATTCACCGAATGGGCTGGCAGCAAGAAAAAAGCGTTCACCCTCGCGGCAATCATCTGCACGGTAACGTCGGTATTGTTCTTCTTTATCCCGATGCAGCCCGGCTATATGTGGCTGATGATTACGGTTGTGGTACTCACTTCAATTGGTGTGGGTCTCTACTCGCCGCTTCTTTGGTCGATGTACGCCGACGTTGCCGACTACGCCACCGAGAAAAACGGTACTTCGTCCACGGGTCTCATCTTCTCGTCAGGCACAATGGCTCAGAAACTTGGCGGCGCAGTGTCAGGTTCGCTGATTGCATTGCTTCTCGGAGTTGCCGGTGCAACGATGATTGAAGACGCAATGGGCAATACCACCATCGACCCCGCATCCGTTACCGATTCAGTCAAGAATATGATTTGGATGCTCTTCTCAATCTTCCCGGCAATAATGTCTGGATTGATGATATTGCTGTTGAAGCTCTATCCGATAAAGAAATAGATTCGGCAAAGATTTTGTAGGAGTTTTCTTTAAAACGGCATAACTATGAAGAAAAAACTACTTTTAATGCTCTGTGCCGCAATGGTTTGCACCGGCGCGTTTGCACAGGTAGACGATGACGACGAATTGGAAACCGAACCGTCGGGCGTATCTTTCAGCGCGGGCGGCGACATGTCGAGCGCGTATGCTTGGCGTGGCAGTCTGTTGACTAAGGGTTTCAACTTCCAACCGTATTTGGAGTTTTACGCGGGCTGTTTCACCCTCGGCATGTGGAACTGCACCGAAGCCAATGGCAAATTGAAGGAGTTTGACCTCTACACGTCCATTACTGCCGGTCAGGTAACTTTCACCCTTACCGACTACTTCTCGCAGGAGGATGCCGGATCCGCCGACCGTCCGCTTTACGGTGATTATCACGCGCATACAACGCCACATACGTTTGAGTTTTCGGTGGATTGGGAGAGTGAATTTGGCCTCGACGCCTCGATGAACCTCCTGTTCTACGGCGCAGACAAGAAGTGGTGGCTAGACGAAGAAGACCCCGACTACGAGAAAAACGCCTACGGAACATACTTTGAACTCGGCTACACCGCCGATGTCAAAGGGGTTGACTTCCGTCCGTGCGTTGGCATGGTGTTCAATCAATCCACATGGTACGGCGACGGCACCGGCACGCACAAAGGTTTCAACGTGGTAAACATCGGCGTAAAAGCGTCCAAGGATGTCCAAATCACCGACCATTTCTCCCTGCCCGTCTACGCAGTATTTGGCTACAATCCCCAGGCCGACGACGTAGCAGCGTTGGTAGGATTCAGCGTGGGGTTCTAAGAATTCATGATGCTTTAATAACAAAACCCCTCCCGAAAGTTTCAAAAAGAGATTTTCGGGAGTTTTTTTTTCTCGCGTCGTTGCAGGTGAAGCCTCTACATAATAGGTTGTTTCTGCGGTAGTGCTGAATTTTTTTGGAAAAAGACACCATTTTTTGGGCAAACGGTGCGGACATTGCTTCCGAATACTTGTTTGAAATTGGCAAGGCGGCATAAATTGAATTTAGTCGCCTTTTTCATCCGCCTTCTCCCAAATTTTCTGGTATATCGACCGTCTGAAATTTAGCACACCACTCATAATTCCCGGCATTGTGTGCATACTGCCGCATTTGGGACATTGCATCGGCATACTCAATGCCGTCGCAAGATATTCGATGTTTGGCGCGACGAAACGTTTGCCGCAGTCGTCGCAAGTGAAGATGGTAGAGCCGAGGAGCATAAGCTTATTGTCGTTTACGTTTATTTTTTTTGCAAAAAAATCGTTTCCAACAACAACATACTTTCTGCCATAACTGCTGTGTCCTCATAAGAATCCTTTTCCAAAGAGGCGGCTTCGTGGGTTGTTTTGTGGGGCGAGCTGCAATGATTCTTTGTTCAAGTTCTTCAAATTTTTCAGGATTTATCTCTCCCAAAGATGTGCTTGTTATTGGGTCGCTGTGTATTTGTTCCACCTCTTTATAAATCTTTTGTGCAATGTCAAATATTTTGTTATTCACCAATAGATTTTCCACCAATGTGTAGTAATCGGACTTGTTATCAAAAGGACCGAACTGAATGTATGTTTCCAATGAATACCTCAATTCAACATTATATTCGTCCAATTTTAAATCCTTTATTTCAGTAAAGTATTGTTGAAAAAGGGTACTTGCACACTTCTGGTGCGCAAAGTAATTTTTCTAAACTATGACCGCGATCTTTTACCCTGCCATAGGTCTTTTTTTCATCGTAATTGCTTTCGTAAAATATCAGTGCCTTTAATGCACATTCAATCGCAAACCTAATGTCTACTAACAGTTTGCATCTGCGCCCCATTTCTGTAGCATTCTCTATTAAGATAGGATAACGTGCTAAATAACTATTGCTGTCATCCATAAACATATCACCAATTTTTGCATTTACTTCTTTGTTTGTATTCAACATAATTTTTTAGTTTTTTAAAGTTTCCCAATAGAACAAATCCATCGGGAAACTTTGGTTGAACATATTTTTATTCGGTGACAGCGATTCTCATCTCCGCCATCTGCTCCTGCACTGACTTCTGCTCGTCCTGCAACTTGTCGCGGAGTTGCTTGGCTTCGTCGAGTGCCTTGGCCTTGTTGGTGAGGTTGCCTTGGATTTCTTCGATTTGGTTCTGCAAATCAGCCAAAATGCCCTCTTTGAAGGTTTCGGTTACGGCTGCAATCGTCTTTTCTTTGCCGTTCATAAGAACGTTCAGGTACACCTCGGGGTCGAAATCGCGTTGTATTTCATTGATGGCAGATTTCAGTTTGGCAACTGTTTCTTTATGGTTGATCCAATTCTTAACGCCATAGTAAATTCCCGCACCGATGAGTCCGCCAAGAAAACCTACTACCGCTCCTTCGATGACACTGCCGATGCCTGAGCCTTCGTCAGAATCGCTCGATTCGTCGTCGGTCTTGAAGATTTCGTCGTTGTCGATGTCAATCTCGATTTTCCGCTGCGCCTTTTTGGCTAAATCCTGTGTGTCCACGTCGGGCAGATATTTGTAGAATACCTCCTCCGCCTCGCCAAAGAAATCACGCACCATACCACGCAATTTCTTTTTTGCATTTCGTGCAATATCTTCTGTCAGGCGTTTCAACGTCCTTGTCTGCAAGATGTTTGTTTCGCTTTCAAGTTGTGGCTGAATCTTGTCGAAACTTTGAAATGTTCCCCAATTATCAACAATGGAATTCAATTTCCTGCACGAGGAGTCCACTGCATCTTCCAAATCTCTTGTGCCTGTGCGGATTATCTCGCGGAACTCTGAATCAATTTCTTCTGCCAACCCTTCGATTTTCTTGGATAAGCGGCGTGTTGCCTTGGCAATATTTTCTTTTTTCTCGTCAAGTTCGTCATTAGGCGTGTTGTACAGGACTACGCTCTGCTCTGCCTTAACAATCTCTTTGGCGATGTCTTCCAATTTCTTGGTGGCAGCCGCTTTGATTGCATTAAGAATTTTCTTGAAGAGAATTTCTTCCTTGTCTTTGCTAATCATTTCAATGACTGATGCCGACAAGTTGTCGATGTGGCTCTTCTCCTTGAACTGTTTCCAATTGCTGATTTCAAAGTTGTCGCTATGCCTGTCCCAAGCGAATTTGTATGATTCGTTGGACGTGATTTTCGATATGTCTTGCTCGGCAAGTTTTGAGAGCAACGCCATTTCTGCCGATAGTGGAATCGGTTCGGTAACTTTCAGAATTTCCGTCAAGGTGTTGTCGCCGCACTCTTTACTTGCTTTTCTCAATTCCTCTTTGACATATTCCCTGATTTCGTCTTCGGTCTCGCCCTTTTCGTATGGAATGTCGTATTTGTTGATTCCAATCAAAACCTTGCCGATGCCACATTGACGAACATTTTCAAAAAGAATTGTCCTGTCGGTGGCATCAAAAGGTCGTCCTGCATAGAGCAACATCAAAACGACATCAGCCTTTTTCAAAAACTCTTTGGTACGTTCCTCACGGGACACTATCGGGTCGTTGAAACCGGGAGTATCCACAATTTCAACGCCTTTCAAGTACTCTTTTGGGTAGAATATCTTTACGGACTTTGTGATGGAAACATACCTTCCGTCCGCGCCAACATACTCCTCCAAATTCTCAAAAGTGTCGTCTTGTGTGCGTCCCAAATACTGAGAGAGACTACCTCCGAGTTTCTTGGATTTTTCCACAAGTTCCTGAGCAGCCTGCACCTTTGATTTTTCCAAATCGCTAAGTCCGTCAATGCTGCGGGCTGCTTGTGTCTTTTGCTCCTCCCACTCGTTTGGGGTGTAGAACTCCGCCACGACTTTTTTCTGCTCGCCGTATGTAATTACGGAAAGTGCAGCAGTCATTGGCGTTGTTGCTGCCGGCAAAACGTCGTCCTCAAACACAAAAGCGTTCAAGAACGTCGATTTGCCGCACTTCATCTGTCCGATTACACCGATTGTCAATGTGTCGTTGTTGATTTTCTGAATCAGTTCTTCGGCTCTCTGCTTGTTCTTTGTGTCATCTGCATCAAACCATTTGAATTCTTTGGCTTTTGCCACCATCGAAATCAAATCCTGCTTCTTCTGATGCAGTTCTTCGAATATGTTTTCTGCCATTATTTCAGTTTGTTAAGTTCTGCGATTTTCTTTTTCAAACTTTCTTGAATTTCGGTGATTCGGGTCAAGTCGTTCTTCTCGTTTGATTGATAATCAAGGTTATCAATGTAGTCAGATACAGTCTTTCCATAGTTGAAGAAATTCTCTGACAATTCATACGCTCCAGAATAAATGCTTTTCAATTTATCTTCGAGGGATCTGTATTCGCTCAAAGAAAACTCAATCATATCGTCTCTGAAAAAGTTTTCTTCATAGTGTCCCAAATCCATTGCCTCCTCACATCTGCGCTGAACTCCTACCGCTAACGTATTGGTTTTCTCTTGCATAGCATCTATCTGTTTGGATGAGGCGTTGCATATTTTGATAGATTCATTGTACGACTCCTGACTGACTTCAACTAAATGGTTTACCCATTGCATTACATCATTCAAATAGTCGCTTGTGTCGTTAGAATGGGGAACGCTATTGATGGCATTCATCAACTCATAAAAGTATTTGTGAATGACCTTTTCAGAGGACGAGAATCTGATGAATTGTTGAACTGTTACACCTTCGTTCTTCAATGTACGTTTGATGAGGTTCTCCACTTGCTGCACATCATAATCCGATTTCGTATCAACCTTGTTGATAACCACATAGAGTGGTTTTTTCAGATTCTCTTTTATCAACTTGATGGACGATTTGTTTACAGTACCCGCGTTGACGTCGAATACCCAAAACAAAGCATCACACTCGTTGATAACATCAATTGTCCTTTGCGCATCCTCTGAATCATTAGAATTGAAACCAGGAGTATCCAATATGCTGAGATTGTTGAGATTGCTGTTCTTGTATTCCATCACGAAATATTTCAGCATCGCCGAAACACCGTCCACTTCGTCCAACACTTCCTTGTTGATTTTCAAGAATGTTTCTTTGCGCATTTGTTTCAATACGTTGTCAGGGGAAACAAACTGAAATTTCTCAGTGTTTCCGCCGGTAATGTACGTTGGAATTGCTGTTGTCGCTTTGGTACTTACGGGAAGTTTTGCAACATTGGAATTGCTCTGCGACAGAAGCGTGTTCACAATTGATGTTTTACCCGCAGAAAATTCGCCGACAAATGCAATCGCTGTTTTGTTGGCAATCCATTTTTTGCGGCTGATTGCCTCCCAATCATACGCTCCGTAATGGAAGTATAATTCGGCTTCGGTGTATGGTTGATTCTTATCTTCGGGACGTGCCATACATCTTATTGACCACGGCACAAGTTGGTCGACGATAATATCTTTAATATCGTCAATTGTGTCGTACAATTTGTTCATGTCGCCGCTTGATGTTTCCTGAGCCGTTAGTACTTCTTTTACGAATGCCAATGATTCTTTTTTGAGATTTGCCGACCTTTCTGCATCTTTGAGGTCCAACGAAAGCGTTTGAACTTGTTCGTTTGCCGTTTCCAATTTTTCGTTTGACTCTTCCCAATATTTCTGCGACTTCCTCAGATCGTCTTCGAGTTGATGTTGTTGCTCCACGAATTTGCTTTTCTCCTTTTTGAGTTTCTTGTCAAAATCGTCTTGCAAATCCTCTATTTCCTCCTCCAAGTCGGAGATTTTCTTTTTGAGGGCTTTAATTTCATCGTCAGCCGATGCGTAGTTTGTTGCCATTATTCTTTGTCTTTAAGTTGTTTCAATTGGGCATCATCTGCATCAAACCATTTGAATTCTTTGGCTTTCGCCACCATCGAAATCAAATTCTGCTTCTTCTGATGCAGTTCTTCGAATATGTTTTCTGCCATTATTTCAGTTTGTTAAGTTCTGCGATTTTCTTGCTTAGGTTTTCCTGAATCTCAATGATGCGATTCAAATTGTTCTGATCGCTCCATTTTTCCTGATACTTGTCCATGTTTTCTGATACAGCCTTGCCATAATTGAAGAAATTATTTGCTAATTCGTATGCTCCGCTGTAAATACTGTTCACTTTATTTTTAAAAGAGTCGTATTCGTCCAGAGAAAACTCAATCATGTCAGACCTGAAAAAGTTTGATTCATAATGACCTAATCCCATAACGTCATCACAATTGCGTTGAACTCCAACGGCTAATCGATTCGTTTTTTCTTGCATTTCATCAATTTGCTTGTCAGATTCATTGCAAATGTTAGCAGAATCATTAAACCATTGTTGGCTTGTGTCTACCATATTGTTCACCCATTGCATTACTTCGTCCAAATATCCGCTTGTATTGTTGGAACGCGGAACGTTCTTGATGACGTTCATCAAAGTAGATGGAGATTCCTTTTGAGAGAACCTGATGTACTGTACGACTTCAACACCGTTGTCTGCCAAAGTACGTTTAATCAAATTCTCAACTTGCGTTACATCGCGATCTGACTTTGTATCCACTTTGTTGATAACAACGTAAAGTGGCTTTTGCAGATTCTCTTTAATCAATTTGATCGATGATTTGTTGATAGTACCTGCGTTGACATCGAATACCCAAAAGAGCGCATCGCACTCGTTGATGACATCAATTGTCCTCTGCGCATCCTCTTGGTCGTTGGAATTGAACCCGGGCGTGTCCAAGATGCTTAGGTTTTTAAGGTTGCCGTTTGGATATTCCATTACAAAGTATTTCAACATTGCCGAAACACCATCAACCTCGTCCAAGACTTCTTTGTTGATTTTCTCAAATGTTTCCTTCGGCATGTTTTTCACGATGTTGTCAGGCGATACAAACTGAAATTTTTCGATATTTCCTCCGCTAATATACGTTGGAATTGCAGTTGTGGCCTTGGTGCTTACCGGCAATTTCACAGACAGAATTCTATTCACAATTGAGGTTTTACCCGCAGAAAATTCGCCCACAAATGCAATTGCTGTCTTATTGGCAATCCATTTTTTGCGGCTGATTGTTTCCCAATCGAACACACTATAAAAATAGTATTTTTCATGGTCGTGTAGATGCTCATTGGGATCTTCGGGACGCTTGAAACATTTTGTAACCCATGGATAGAGTTGGTCAAGAATTATGTCCTTGATGTCGTCAATCAAGTCATACAACTTGTTCATATCGCCGCTTGATGTCGGCGCAGCCGTCAGCACTTCTTTCACAAAAGCCAAAGATTCTGCTTTCAGATTTGCCGATTTTTCCGCATCTTTGAGGTCTATTTGCAGATTTTGCACCTGTTCATTCGCTGCATCCAAATCCCTTTTGGATTTTTTCAAATCATCTTCGATTTGGGACTTCTGTTCTTCGAGTTTGCGCTTTTCTTTTTTCAACTTGTCGTTGAAATCGTCTTCCAAATCTTCTTTTTCCTCTTCAAGGTCGGAGATTTTCTTTTTGAGTTTTTTGATTTCGTCGGAAGCCGATGCGTCGACCTTGCCTTTCTGAGCGTCTTGCAAACGCTTGTCGAGGTCTTTGTTTTCGGATTCGATTTTTGCAAGTTTTTTCTGCAAATCTGCTTTCTCTTGATTAAGAGAATCAATTTGCTCCTGTTGTGCTGTTGATTGTGTAGCATTGCTCTTGGATTCGAGGTTTGCAAGTTTTGTCTGCAAATCATATTTCTCCTTATTGAGATTGTCGATTTGCTCCTGCAGAACCTGTGTTTTGGTCGCTGCTTTGACATCTGCCAACCTTCGGTCAGAATCGGACGCTGGAAGTTGGTTGTTTTTCGGCTTAATGAATATCAACGCCAAACCAAACCCCGCTACAATGCAACAGATGAATGCTATTGTTGTTGTTGCCATTATTCCTTGTCTTTAAGTTGTTTGAGTTGAATTTGCAGAACTTCGCAGTTCTCTTTGTACTCCTTGACCTTGCGTTCAAGTTCCTCATTCTGCGAAGTGAGGCTCTTGATTTTGCTCTTTGCTGTGGCGAGTTCGTCCTCCAAATCGTCTTTGGAATCGTCTGATTCGTTGAATTTTGCCCGCAGTTTCTTGTTTTCGGCGAGCAAATCCTCCACCTGACGCTCCAAATCCTTGTTGCGGTTGCGGAACTTTTCGTTCTCGGCAAGAACTTCGTTCAATTCAGATTGCAATTTGTCCTTCTCGTTGTTGCCACCCATAATTTTGTCTTTCAAGGCGACACCTGTTGCCGCACCTGCGACAAATCCTACTGCTGCTCCTATCATGCTGAATCTCATGTTTTTTAGTTAGTTAATAATTGTTTCTTGTATCCTTTGAGTTTCGACATTTTTGCGTCAAACTCCTGTTGTGATTGTTGTTTTTTGCGCTTTAGGTCGTCAAGCGCACTGTTCATTTGCTCGAAAGTGCCTTGCACTTCGTCGCAAAGCGACCGTCTGATGGCATCCACCAATGCTGTCGATATTCTTTGCATTTCGCTCTTGAACTGCGGCATCAGTGTATCGTTTAGATAATTGCTGATAGCACGTCTGCGTTGCGGCTTGCCCATAGTCTTGTCCGTTACCCAACCGACTGCGGATTCTATGATGCCCTTGTTTTGTCCGAGTTGTTGACCAACATTTTGGTTGTACGTTTCGATTGCCGTGCGCTGCTGATTGTAGTTTTGCTGCAACTGTTCCATGCGGGACATAGTTTTTTGGTTGGATGCAATGGAAGCAACATCTGTTACTGTGTCTGCAACGTCTAACGCCATATCTGCTGCCGCTGCACCACCTACACCAGCCGCCGCTGCACCTGCGGTAACCGCTACTGCCGCTACTGTGCCTACAACCTTGACACCGTTTACAATCCAATTGTCGTACTCGTGACCCGCGCTGTTGAGGTCTATGTTGTACGAAATACCTGATATTTGCAGACCATTCATATCAAGGTTTTCTATCGTGCGGAGTGTCAGGCTGTCGTCTGAATTACGAGTTTCTCGTGCTTTCTCGGTCAAGATGTTTTGGACGCTGAGTTTAAAGTCGTTCAACAAGAGCGATGCGGTATTGTTGACGGCGTTCACTGCCTCTGCATCATAGTTTTGACTTTTGTTTGTTGCAATGGCTTCGAGCCTTGTAAACATTTCGTCCTCAAAGCGGTGCGAAATGTTTCTTTTTAGGTCGTCGATGTCCGATGCCATCGAATCCACAAGTTTGTCTATTTTGCGGCGCAAAGCCTCCAATTCGTGTTTTTGATGGCGTACAGCCTCATCAAAACCGCCCTCGATGGTTGTTGACTTGATAAGTTGGTCGATGCGTTCCGCCAACGATTTTGCGAGGTTGAGTGTTCGCTGCTCGCTTACCTGCTTGACGATTGAATTTTTGTCTTTCTGAATCTTTGCAAACAGCGCGTACATTTCGTCCAAATTGCCCTTGTCTGCTGATACGCAGGCTATTTTGTCGATGGGAATGTTGCAGTTTTTGCCGATATAGTCTTTCACAGCCCCCACGTCTGCCGCCGACTTGGTGTCGCACTTTGTTATGATGAGATATACGGGACGTTTGGTCAACGCTGTTTCTCTGATGAAATCTGTCAACGATTTGGTAATCTGCTGATTGACATCCACAGTCAAGAATATACCGTCTGCCTGAGGCAAGAAGTCTGTGAGGACTTCGCGGTGTTTCCTTTCGGGCGACGAAAGTCCGGGCGTGTCAACTATCACCGTTGACGACGGCACTTTCTTGGAGGTGTCAAAGACATTGATTACTTGTGCGTCCTTGTAGAGGTCGTTTTTAAGGTCGACAATGTCGTCAACCTGAGTTTCTTTGCCGTCTTCAAAAACCGTTGCGCAACATTTGTCGCATCCAAAATGGATTACGTAAATTGTTGCAGTAGTGGGTTTTGTAGCCGTTTCCAACTTTTTGCTGTCGGTCAGGGCGTTAATCAGGGACGTTTTGCCCGATGAAAATTCGCCCACCAATGGCAGTACCAAAAGACTGTTTTCGTCAGAGAGTTTTTTTCTGACGTTTTCTGCCTCCGCCGCCAAATCCGAGAATCCCAATTCGGCGGCGATTTCTAATATTTTGTCGATATTCATAATAGAGGTTTAATTTTATCCAATTCTTTTACTCTCCAACACCAGCGTGTTCATCAGTACGTTCATACGTCTCAAATCCACGCCGTATACACGCATAAAAGCATCTTGAACGAGTTGACCGCCGTTGATTAAAATCGGGTCGGCGAGAATGTCGGTCGCCACTTGAACGCTCATGTCGGGTTCGATTAACTGTCCCGCTGAACGCCACTGTTTTTTGACTGTTATTTGATATAGAGCCATAATTATTAAGTTGTTAAAAAGTTAAACATTCGGGCATAATAAAGGCGCGAAACGCCTTATCTTTGTAGGAGGCTCTGGTAAACCTTTGATAGAGATAAAAAATGGCATTCCGCGCCGAAATATATCTTACCCATCTTTACCACGGGCAAAACTACTTCTATTTAGATCTGCTGTTTAAGACCCTATCAAAAATTTACCAGATTTTCGCTACAAAGCCTTAAACTTTTCTACGGCAAAACTAAACATTTAACCGCGAAACGCCAAATTTTTTTTTGCAAATTAACGTAATATTTCTTATTCCGCAAAAATATCGAAACATTTTATCTATAAAAAATTAAAAAAATACAGTATAACGTAAAAAAATATACTAAAAGATGCTTATATTTGCGCCGTAATTTAAAGCAATTCTAAAAACGTATTAATATAAAAAAAAGTTAAAAGGCAATTATTTTACTTATAACTAAAATATTTATTTTATATTTGCGACGTAATTAAAGACAAATGACCATGAGTAATGCAGAATTAGTATTGGTAAATAAAGCCAGAAAACACCATAAAAACCGACAAAACCTTTGACCTATGAAAACAATTAACACCACATTCAACCAGATGGTTTCGCAAGTGCCGCCCGAAATCAAACAGGAAATCGATTTTGAAGTTGAGATTTCAAACCGTATTGACAGCCTGATGAAAAAGCACCGGCTTACGAAACTCGAATTTGCCCGCAAACTTGGTAAACGTCCAAGCGAAATCACTAAATGGCTCAGCGGTCAGCACAATTTTACGCTGAGAACGATTTCTCTGTTGACCACGTTTTTCGGGGAAAAGATAATTGTAGTGAAAAAGTGATTTTGTGTCTATTGTACAAAAAAATCAAAAAATACAGTGCAACCGCCATGAATAATCTTTTTGTCGATGAACTCAACATTATAAACCGGACTTATCTGTTTTATAACGACAGAAAAGAGTTGGAGAAAGAAACTTCGCTGCATTTTTCGCAGGCTAACAACGCCGCCAAATCGGGGTTTGAAAAACGCTATTTGGCTTTTGAGAAACTCTCAAAATATGCCAAAGAAGTCTGCAACTTGGAACTGAAAAAACTGCTCGAAATATACCAAAATGTTTCCGAACAGATTGATAAAGAAGGTATTAGAAGATCGCGTGTAAAAAAAGCGGACATTTTTGGCGTTGTCAGCAAATATATCTCCGATGAGGGAAGCGGCACAGATTCCGCGCTTACTGCAACCGTCAGGTTTTTGATATTGTCGGGATTGCTGCCCAAAACCACCTCCAAACAAGGTGGGTCAAAAAATATCAGAAAGGATTTTGAACGGATGATTGACTTCTTTGAGGATTATTGCCGAACTGCAAAGTTGATGTCTTACAATCATCTTGACATTCATAGAGAAAGCCTCGCGGACGCCGATGACGATGCGCTGAGCCGGATTCTGTTAATCGATGCGGCGAGAAATATTTTGCAGTCAATAAAAAACTTCAACAACCGCAAAAGTCTGTTTGAAGCCGCCAAGAATTTTCAGAATGTCAGGTGCGATTTGGAAGGCGTTTATTCGCGTTACGACGGCGACAGTCCGAGCGATTTTTGGTATGTGTACTTTGATGAGGAGCGCAAAAATAATTATTTTCTTGTACATTTTTGCAAAAACAAAACGACAGGACGGTTGGAATATGTCTGTTATGTGGGATTGCTAAGGAAATATTTGGATTTGCAGGAATTGACAGTCTTTTCCGACAAATACTGGCGCATATTGTGCGAGAATTCCGGCATTGAGGATTCCGACGAAACCGTAAGGTTTTGGGTGGATTTTTGTAAAAAAACTACCAAAATTTATCCTTCTGACGACGGCAAAATCAAGAAAATAACATTTGACCGTGTGTATTCCAAGGGTGTGAAACTGCCGCTAAAAACTCTCTATCGTGTGGAAAACTTTGAAGATTATTTTCAACTGACGGACACCGCCGAAAACGCCACTGATGAGAAATATTTGCATGACATCACGGGGACTCTTTATGCCATTACCAGTGATTATTTTTATATTTCGCTGACAGAAACTGACATGGCGGCTCTCAAAACCGACAAAAAATATCTCAAAGTGCCTCGCACAGAGGATTTGTCGTTGTGCGACAATATCCATTCCGAAGTGTTTTTAGTTCATTTTGGCGACGGTGCGGTTTATTTGGCGTTTTACCATCTGAACAAGTTTTATGACCTCAGGAAGTGCGGGTTTGAATTTACTGATAATATTTCGTGATGAAAAAAATCATAATGCACAATCCTTTAAAAACACGCGCCCCAAAAACTACGCATACCCTACCGACTTCCCAATTTGGACAAACCATCACCGGAATCTACACAGACATTCCATTCTGTGCTGTCGGTCAAACCGTTATGTAGGTCGCAATCAACTACCGCTAATACTAATCACTTTTTCGCAAAAATATCCGAAATTTCCGTACCTTTGCACAGAAAAAAGACTTCTCAAATAATGCGTAATCCATTCCGCCACTTTGCACGTCTCGCTCGAAAAACTTACACCTACTTTGAACAGTTTTCTGCCGTCAACGCTGAATGGCAACGCATAATCCTTGCTGTTGATTTGGTCAAGGGCATCTTGTGAGGATTAATTCAGAAAAACATTACCCGAAAACGTTTTTTTGTTTTGTAATCTCGTCTAATTGCATTATATTTGCAGTGGGCAAATAGGTTTTTGAAAAATATGAGAAAAGTATTATACATAATCGTTTTATTGCTAATAAGTTACGCTACATTTGGGCAGGAGAATGAAAGCAACGCCGGCGATCCCAATCAGACCGTCATAGACAGCCTTTTGAGGCTTGCCAACACCGATGCGCCAGACAGCACGAGAGCCATCATGTACAGCGAAATCGCCTCCAAAAGCGGCAACAACGATTCCATAATCAAATATGGCAACCTCGCGATAAGGCTTGCCCAGCCATCCGATTCGTTCCTACTCGCCAAAAACAATTACAACATCGGCAAGGCTTATTACATGCTCGACGAATCGCACAAGGCGATTGAGTATTTTGAACAGTCGGCAGAGATACTCAACGCTATCGGGCTAAAATCAAGAGCGGCAACCGCATACATCGCGATTGGCAGTTGCTACGAAGACCTCAACAATCAAGACAGCATAACATTCTATTACAACAAGGCACTCAAAAATTTCATCATCGAAAAAGACACCGTAAAAATCATATACGCATACCTGATGACGGGTCAGGTGTATCACAACCTCGAATTGCACGCCGCCGCCATCGAAAATTACACGCTCGCGCTCCAATACGCCACACAATCTAAAGACAGCCTCGAAATCGCCAACTGTTATTACCTGATTGGGCAGTCGATGTTTCAGCAGACAGATTCATTGGACTTCAAGGTGATAGAATATCTGAGAAATTCAATCTTGATTTTTGAAAGCATCGACACCGACGATACTTATTACATACAAGCCAAATATTTGGCTTACAACGCATTGGCGGAAGCCTTCATCAAGGCAGCCCGCACAACGGGTCAAAAAGAGTATGCTGATAGTTGCAACATCTATCTTGACAAAATTGGCGACTACGAACTCTCCAACGGCCATTACAACAACTACATAAAGGCATGTTTTCTCCGTGTGGATTACCTTCTGTTTTATCAAAAACACACAGAAGCACTCGCACAGCTTGAGGAAATCGGCAAGTATATGACCGCCGACTATCCCGTCAACGACCTCAAAAAATACCACGAATACCTATACAAAGTTTACAAACTGCTCAAAAACTATCCCAAAGCCATCGAACACCTCGAAAAATACGACGAATACAAGTTTGCCTCGCTCAACGACAGCACCCTCAGTACCATGAAAGACGCCGAGGTGGAACGCACGCGAATGATAGAGGAACTCAAGCGCGAAAACGCCGAAAAACTCCATCAGGCGCAGCAAAAGATTTTGTATATAGTAATAGTTTCGTTTGCCATTGGCATAGTGTTGATATTCATGATGTTTTGGCACAAGCGGAAATCAAACCACATTCTTGCCGAAAAGAACAATCTGCTCGGCGCCCAAAAAACCGAAATCGAAGCCCAGCGCGACGAGATAGACCGACAGATGCACAAGGTGGACACCATCAACAAGGATCTCATAAGCAGCATCAATTACGCAAAGAGGATACAGTATGCCGCCGTATCCAAGAAGTCGGAGGTGGATGCCATTTTCCCCGACAATTTTGTTTATTACAAGCCCTGCAATATAGTAAGCGGCGATTTTTACAGGGTGGCGCAGTGCGGCAGATTCAGAGTAACAATCACCGCCGACTGCACCGGGCACGGCATACCGGGAGCGTTCCTCTCTATGCTCGGCATCTCGGCTCTCAAAGAGTTTTGCGCAAGCGAGGACGACGCCGCAAACCCGGGCACTATTCTCGACCGTATGCGCAATTTTATCAAATCTACATTGGTGTCGGGCACCGAAAAGCACATCGACGACGGCATGGACATGACCATTTGCTGTTACGACTTTAATGCAATGGAAATGCGCTATGCCACAGCCAACCAGACGGCATACATAATCCGCAAGGGCGAGGTCATCAAACTCAAGGGCGACCACATGCCAGTGGGACGTTATCTTGTTGAAAAAGAGCATTTTCAATCGATGACCACCACCATCGAGAAAGGCGATATGGTCTATACGCTATCCGACGGCATCCAAGACCAGCCCGGCGGCGACGAAACCGAGGGCGAACTCGGTAGGCGTTTCATGTCCAAAAACCTTGTCGCCCTGCTCAAAGCAAACGCCGACAAGCCGCTCGACCAGCAATGCCGCCTGCTTGATGAATGTATCACAGCATGGCGCGGCATCCGTCCACAGGTGGACGACATGACGATGATTGGAATACGGGTGTAAATGATTGAGAATTGAAAATCTTTTTGCAATCTCGTTCTTTCTTTTTATTTTTGCGGAAACATAATCAAGAATCATTATGGGACAAAACTCATCAATCCGCCACCTTCCATACGGTGAGAGCGACTTTGCGACAATTCGCAGAGAAAACAGATACTATGTAGATAAGACAATGTTTATTCCGATGCTTGAAGTGTACAAATTCCAAACCTTCCTTCGCCCGAGGAGATTTGGCAAAAGTCTTATGCTCAATATGTTGGCGGCGTATTATGATGTGGCGATGAAAGACGATTTCGATATGCTTTTCGGCGATTTGTACATCGGAAAGAATCCAACTGAAAATCGTAATAAATACTTGATTCTGCGGTTTGACTTCTCAAAGGTTGACCCTGACCCTGCCAATCTCAATAAATCGTTTAACGACCTTGTGATTGCAACTCTAAGGGATTTTGCCGAAAAATACGAAACCTTATTGCGCGAAGATGCAGTAGAAGAGATAAAAAAACAAAAACAATCTAACACAGCCTTCACAGAGTTGCTCAATATTGTAAAACGCTCAGGTCGTGAAGTTTACGCCATCATTGACGAGTATGACAATTTTGCCAACACGATGCTTGCCGACAGCGAAACTAACTATAAGGACTTGACACACGGGAAAGGTTTTTTTCGTCTGTTTTTCAACAACCTGAAAGCCACCACCAACGACAACAACGCGCCTGTTGCAAGAATTATGATTTCTGGAGTTACGCCACTGACGCTCAGCGACGTAACGAGCGGCTATAATATCGGAATGAATATTTCCACAGATTCTATGTTCAACACTCTTGCCGGTTTTACAGAATCGGAGTTTCGCCAAATGCTTGAATATTATCGTGATGCGACTGGCGTTTTCAAACATTCCGTTGACGAACTTATTGAAATTACCAAACCATGGTACGACAATAATTGTTTCAGTGTTGATGCATTGGACAACGAGCGAATGTACAATTCGGACATGGCATTGTTTTTCATAAAAGAATATATCAAAAAAGGCGGCAACCTTCCCGAAAAAATGGTTGACTCCAACATCATCACCGACTACAACAAGATGTCAAAACTAATACGCCTTGAAAAACAGTTTGGTCAAAAAACGTCTCTTATTCAACGCATTACAACCGAAGGTCAGATATACAGCAACATTAAATCTGAATTTTCATTAAAAGACCTCACAAGTTATGAAAACCTTGTGAGTCTGATGTTTTACATGGGATTATTGTCTGTCGGCGGCTACGAAAGAGCGAGGACCTTGCTGATAATCCCAAATTCAACCGTCCGCCAACAGTATTTCGAGTATATGAAAAACTCGTATGACAAGTTGATTTCGTGGAAAACAGACGACAACATCATGAACGACCTCGGTTACAATTTTGCTTGGAACGGCGAACACGAGCCTTTCATGCGGTATATTGCAAGTTGTATGAAAGAGACGTCCAACAATCGCGATTTTATCAAGACTGGTGAGGCGTTTGTGAAAGGTTTTATTTTGGGACAGTTCGGCACAAACCTCAACTATTACCTCGCGCACAGCGAATACGCTCACGGACATTGTTACAGCGACATTTACCTCGAACCGCGTCTCGGAACGCCATATGCCTACGTTATAGAACTGAAATATTGTCCCAAAACTTCATCGCAAGTCGAGATAGACAATCTTCTTAACGAGGCTCGCACCCAACTACCAAAATACGTCAACGACAAGAAAATCAACCTTCAAGCCAAAGAAAACAATTGGCAGTTGCACGGCTTGATTATAGTTTTCAATGGCTGGGAGTTGGCAAGATACGAGGCAATGGAAAATTTTTAATTTCATATCACCCAAAACGCCACTGTTTTTTCCATAATCAGCGGTTTTGAATGTGCGAAAAATATTATGCCGTCTTTCGGGGCAGTGATTTCCGAAAGTATTTCGCCTTTATAGGGGTCAAGAATTTTTGCCAAAATTTCTGATTTTCTTACGTCTTGACCCGCAGATTTTATTTTGTAAAAGAAACCGGCACATGGAGCGGAAACTACTGTGAAGTCCTTGTCGTCAAGAATTTTACTCTTGAAACCCGGAACTGCTTCACTTCTTAATATTCCGCTTTGCGACAAAAATCTGACTATTGCCTGCCATGTTTGTTTTGCAGAATTTTTGTCTATGATGTCCGTTGTGCCGGCGTAAATTGAATATGCCGCAGTGTTCCAAATCTGCCAATTATAATTGAGCATCACCGTGTCGAAAGGTTCAGGCGTTTTGATATACACGTATGGCAGACCAAATTCGCACGCCGTTTTAGAGATGTCAACAGCAGTTTTTATCACCCTAACATGCGGAATAAATTCTCCCGAAAAATGGTAACTCGCCAATTGAATCCCCAACTTGTAATCCTTTATCCGTTCAAAAATTGCCGAAGCAATCCGCTGCGTTGTTTCGCCCTTTTCGTAACCCGGAAACATTCTGTTTATATCAGTATTGTCCATCGGCCAAAAACGTTTGCCGATATTCATCGAAAAATGGTTGGCTGAGGGAATCACAAGAATTTCTTTACCGGAAACAAGCATACCTTCCTGCTCCAATTCGGTAAGAATCCTCACTAATTGACTGCATACAAATTGTTGCTGAACCTCGTCGCCACGCATTGCTCCAACAATTGCTACCGTCTTTTCTCCACTTCCAAAAACAAATCCATTGATATGAAACGCCTCTCTATAAGGCGATTTCATTGAAAATATTTTTACTTTTTTCATCTTTTTTAAATTACGAATTACGAATTATGAATTGTCAATTGTCAATTGTTCATTGTCAATTATCAATTGTCAATTCTTTATAATCCTTGCTAACAACGAACCTTCGTAAACTATTGGATAAGCGCGGATTGTCATCAACAACCCTGATTCTGAGGCTTTTGCGATAGAAAGTGTATCACCTGTTAACGGACTAACAATTCGCCCGATAACATCGCCTTTATGAAGTTTTTCACCATAATTTTTGTCAGGAAGAAAAACACCCGATTTTTCAGCGTTGACAAATTCTACACCATCGCCCTCAACAATCATCGGTTTGGTAATCTCGCAGTTAACATCACCCGAAAACATCCCGATATTTTTCATTAGGTTTAAAATTCCGTGAAAAAGTCGTTCTCCGTAAGAAGTTGTAATCCTCATTCCTACGCCCATTTCTACAACTATCGTTTTAACACCCAATGAATTAAGCGAATGTGCAAGAGTAGATTCCAACACCGTAGCCGCCGGATGAATCCACACCAAATCAATATTGAGCATTTCGGCGTATGACACAAGATTTTCGGCGGTGTTGACATTGATGCGTGCTTGCGGAAGTTCGCGTAGAAAAATATTGCTTGCATGAATATCTATCGCAAAGTCGGCACCCTTAATATCTTCGATAATGCTGAAAGCCGCACTATCTGAAAGCGACTTGTTTTCGCTACCGGGAAAAATACGGTTCATATCCAAGTCAAAACCCGGAAAACCACGAGTTATGCTGTCGATACCAAGCGGATTGAGAGCGGGATAAATATCCACAATTCCGCTAATTTTATCGGTGTTACGTTGCAGAAATTCCGTCAACAAATAACACACATATTGACCTTCGAGTTCGTCGCCGTGAGTGCCGGTAACAACGCAAAGTCTTTTGCCCTCGTGATTGCCACGAATACTATTTTTCTGAATCAACAACTGCTCGTCAACTGGCAAACCCGCCGAAAATATGTTTTTTATCATAGTTTTTACTATTGATTTACAGCACAAAATAAGGCTGTTTTTTCGGCGTTGACAAGTTTGAGGGAAGATTTTAAGGGTAAAACTTAGCTTAAAGACGTGAAAAACGTAAATGAAATGACGTCCTTTCAGGACTTGGATTCCGAAGATTTGACTGCAATTGTCGCAAGCCAAGCCTCGACGGGTCGAAATATAAAAGACATGGCGTGTAAAACCACGGGAAATAAATGGAGATAAAACAACAACAGCCGCAATTCGCATCGCGGCTGTTTTTGTTTTTGGGGGGCAAAATATCATTACCATTATCCTACTTTGGGGAGACCAAATATTGCTCCAAGAATAATTATTACAGGGAAAGAGTAAAAACAGGCACTCCATAAAAAAGTGCGAATTACGAATCCCGTTTTTGTTTCAAAGAAACTAACACGACTTGCTAACCAATCGTAGTAGCCCATAAAGTATTCTTCGTAATTATCTGCTGTAAACTTTGCTGTTGCATACGCAAGAACAATTTGTAAAGCAAATCCGAGAATGCCTATCATTGTTTTACCTTCGTCATCAAAATATTCTCCCGGAACGAGTACAGTGCACAGACCCATAGGACCAAGAATTGGAAGAGCACTCTTGATGAACCAACAAAAAAGCGATTTCATTTTTCAACGATTTAGAGATTATTGCCTACTCTATAAGGTTTTCGGCTCCCCCTTTTCTGTTAACCCAAAGCCCTGAATGTAAAATCGTTTTGGGAACAAGTCGCCCTTACATAATCAAAGCCATATATACGCATATATGCAGATTTGATTTCCTGTGCACCATTATAGAATGGTGTGGCTACGTTCATTGCGGTAGTTACTGTTACTCTCATTTCAGGAGTAAGCACAGTGCCATTTCTACGCAATATCTGTCTTGGTGTTACTTCAAATACTCGTGCCATATTCTTATTTTTTTGAGGGTGTAAATTTTTCACTTATTAGATTTTTGTTACACGCTATATATATTAAGCCAAATAGTGCTAATGGGAAAATAGCAATAGAACTTCCTTGGACAGGAATAATTATTGATAATATGATAGCAATGTATGTTGCAAATAGCGTGATTTCTACACTTTTCATAGACATACGGAATAGAACCATATTTGTAATGTAGAAATATGCGAGTGGTATGGTAACACATAGCCATTCTGCGCCTTGAATAGAAGCAAGTATTGCAAGACCAAATATTATTATTGCAAATAATGGCCTATTGTTACCATAAAACACGTTGGTACTTTTTTGTTCAACGTCTGTTTTCTTATTTTGCATTTTATCATAGATGTTTTGCAAATATTGCTGTTTTTCTGCATCAAGATACTGCCAAGATTTGGAATGTTGGAAATCATTAATTTTATTGATGAAGGTTACCAATTCGTTGTATAAAGAACTGAATGCGACGTAGTTCTTGTTCAGCAAATTGGATGATGATACAAACAAATCTCGGGTTATATCATTGTATTGGTCATTGCTCCATCGAACACTATCTCTGTGCCAATATTGATCGTATGCGCTATTAATAAAGCGGTCTAATTCTTTGAGTTCTTTTTCGTACTCTGCTAATATTTGTATTTGACGTTTTGTGAAATCGTATGTCCTTTTATTTAAATCAATCTTTGCTAAGGCATCGGTAGCAATTCTACGCACTTCTTTTTCGTGAGCGATTTCAGTATCTCCTATATGCGAAAGTGCATCTCGTAATAATACCTTTTCGTTATTCACAAAATGCTCTATTTGTGCAATAAATTGTTCTTCTTTGTTCGCATATCCCATTTTGCGTTCCTTTTAGTATATTTGCCTGCTCTTTTAGGTTTTCGGCTTCTCCTTTTCTACACCCTTTTCGGCGGCTCGAAATTCTCCGTTATCTTTCGCAACAAAAATATAATACAAGTTCGGAAGAAACAAAATTTCGCTTTCAATATTATTTGATGAATTTCTATAAAGATTTTTGATGAAAACGTAAAATGTTATTTGATGGTTATGTCCGCAGAAAGGTCTTGGAAAAAGTCGTGGTGGAGTTTTTGGGAGATGGTTTCAAGTAGTCCCGTATCAATTGTGGGGCATTGGAATATGTGGTAACAAGCAGCAGTTGTGCGGCTTATCTCTTTGGCAAACCGAACTTTTGTGCGCCCTTGCCGTTCA
>JAEEGK010005761.1_pt1 | contig 29940 bp, 21 predicted proteins | sample 8958771 | NCBI WGS metagenome assembly JAEEGK01 (sample SAMN16246547, study PRJNA631951) | gut metagenome | biome: gut microbiome; feature: rumen; material: SC-attached | host: Bos | place: Iran: Karaj | collected 2018-10 | reverse complement strand
GAATTATCCCGAAAGGATCGGGCATGTGCATCTTAAGGATGTTCGCCCGGATGTTCTTAAAAAAGCTACCGAAGGCCGCTGGTCTTTCCTTAAAGCGGTAAGAGAAGGGACATTTACCGTACCGGGAGATGGGTGCGTGGATTTTGATGCAGTATTTGCCGAACTGGAAAAAATGGACTATACGGGATGGTTCCTGGTGGAGGCCGAGCAGGATCCCGCTAAGGCAAATCCTTTAAAGTATGCAAAAATGGCCCGGAAATTTATAGCCGAAAAAACCGGGCTGTAAGACAGGAGTCAATTTTTACGGCAGGTTCTAAGACGATATACGGAGGAATAAGATGAAGAATATCAAAAACGCCGGGAAAACCTTTAAAAAGGCTGATCCGAAAATGGCCGGAGAGGCTGTGAAAAAGGTTGTTAAAAAAATTTCGGGAGAGGCAAAACAGCAATGGGCATCAAGCATTAAGACAAAGCTTCTGGTAAGTTTCATGATACCTGTCCTTCTGGTTGTGGTATTGGGTGTTACATCCTACGAAAAATCCAAGGCTTCCCTGACTGAAAGCTATAAGGACACAGCCATATCGACCATAGAGTCTACGGGAAACTATTTTAACCTGGTAACCCGCATGGTGGAATCGAAAACAGAACAGGTCCTGGCTGTAAGCTCCCTGAACTCCTATTTTGGCGGTGCTTTTGAAGCCGGCTCGGATGACGAAAAGAATGCAAAGAATGCGGTTCTTGCACAGATGAAGCAGGTGGCCAATGCTGATGACGTGGTATTGGATCTCAGCATACTCAGTTATTCTATCAATAAGAGCTTTTCCTCCAACGGAACCTTCCTTATTCTTGGGACCACAGGCGCCGAAGGCTATGATTCCTCCGCCGAAGGTAAATATTTCAATTCCCTGGGTACGGACAGTGCCTGGATAGGCGGACACTCTTACATAGACGGCTTTAAATTTAAAGACGGAGATTACAGCATGGTCTATGTAAAAGCTTTTTACGATTCTCTGGGAGATAAGCTGGGTTATATATCAGCCGACGTAAGTACGGAGATCGTTAAAAATGCCCTTGCACAGATAAATCTGGGAGAAACTTCAAAATTCACTCTTGTAACCGGAGACGGTAACGAAACATCAAGAAACGGTCTGGTGGGAACCATATTCTACGGAACCGATTTCTATAAGGCAGCTCTTGCATCTCCCGATGTAAGCGGTTCTGCATATGAAAAGATGGACGGGACAAAATACCTCTGCCTTTTCTATAAGATAGGAGATACAGGCGCTATGCTCTGCGGACGTATTGCGGAAGCGGAGATAGTTAAGAAAGCTGAAAGCATTAAGACCATGACTCTAATAATAACACTCCTTTGTGTTGTTATCAGTGCAGGCATAGGTTTACTGGTCTCCTTCGGCTTCAGCAATATGATAAACAGGATGGTTGGGATCCTGGGGACAGCCGCAGACGGCGACTTAAGGAGCAGGATACATTCCAAACGCAAGGATGAACTGGGCAAGCTTTCCAATGCAACGGATAAGATGCTTCACAATACTAAGAAACTGATCGTTCAGGCGACAAATGCTTCAGATGCGTTAAACTCATCATCGGATGAACTTGTGGAATCGGCAGACGAACTTATCAATTCCGCCGGAAGAATGAATACTTCCATTGATGAGATCAAGAGAGGCATTACCATGCAGGCCAGCGACGCTTCCGACTGTCTGGCTGATACGGAGATCCTGAACGAGAAGATAGATGATGTGAGAAAGAATGTCTCAGCCATTGAAGAAATGGCAGGCAGTGCTACAGAGGCGGTATCCGAAGGCGTGAGATCCGTTGATGAGCTTAAGAGTAAAGCGGGAGAAACGGCAGCGGTTACCAAGGTGGTCATCACCGATATTCAGGCGCTTGCCGGAGAGACCAAAGCTATCAATCAGATAGTAGAGACCATTAATGATATAGCTACTCAGACAAATCTCCTTTCACTGAACGCATCCATCGAGGCTGCCAGATCGGGTGAAGCGGGCAGAGGCTTTGCGGTAGTTGCCAATGAGATCAGAGTGCTGGCAGATCAGTCCAAGGAAGCTGCCAATGAGATCAGAAACATCATCGGATCCATTGTGAAGAGAACGGGAGAAACCGTAGTTTCAGCCCAGAAAGCCGACGATATAGTTACTCAGCAGAGTGTGGCCGTAGACAGCACGCTTAAGAAGTTTACCGTTATTGAAAACAGCGTTGGAAACATTGCGGGAAGTCTTGCGGATATCGGACGCCAGGTTAAGGAGATCGAGCATGCAAAGGAACACACCGTTGGTGCTATTCAGAGCATATCTTCAGTCCTCCACGAAACGGAGGCTATGGCGGAAGAACTGGAAAAGAGTTCAAGGATCACAAAGGAAGAGGTTGAAAGCCTTAATGCCGTAATCTCTTCTCTTAAGAAAGAAGCAGGTCAGCTTAAAGAAGAACTCAATATGTTCAAGATATGATAACAAAAAAAGAATGCTGCCGCCCGGTTTAAGGGCGGCGGAATTCTCTGGGGCTTTTGCCCACGAATTTATTAAAGGTGCGGTTGAACTGTGAGAAAGAATTGAATCCGCAGGCACCGGATATGTCCGTGATCTTTAGATTATCGGACAGCAGCATCTGCTGGGCATTACGTATACGGGTCATCTGAATGTAATTCACCAGGGTGAAACCGGTAATGGCCTTAAACTGATGGGACAGGTAATAGGGGGAAATGAAAAATCTCTGGGAGAGGGATTCCAATGAAAGCTCTTCCGCAAAGTGAGTGTGAATGTAGGAGGTGATCTGATAGATCTTTTCCTCCAAAGTGTTCTCCTTTACCTGCTTATAGCAGTTCATGGGGGCGTATTTATTAAGGCAGTACAAAAAGCGCATAAATTCCGCATGGACCTGCAGCATATATCCCGGCCCCTTATATTTTAAAAGCTTGAAGATCTCGTTTAAATGAGAAAAAATGTCGGTCTGTTCAGCTTCTGTGAAGCGGAGCACCGGGGGATCGGCATAGAACACCGACAGAAGTCTGGCGGTTTCTTCTTTTAAAAGAGGATTGTTCTCCTCTGGAAAGGAAAAATCCACGATCAGCCTTTTTACCGGGGCTCCCTTGGGATAAATGGATTTGTGCAGTTTAAGGGGAGGCAGCAGGGTTATATCAAACTGGCGCAGGGGAAAAAGAGCACCGTCCACTACATGCTCCGCCTCTTTATCTATTAATATATGTATCTCGTAAAAACGATGGAAATGCTGGAATTCCATGTTTATATCATAACTTCTTATATCGTAATCAAACAGGTAAAACAGGGGATCGGAATCATTACCTATGGCTTCTACAAGGCCCTGTTCATAAGACATTAGATCGTTTGATGCCATAAAATCACCTCGAACTTTGTGCAAAACTAACAAAAAAATACATAAAAAAATAAGGTTGTATATCAAATACTACCATTAAAAAGCAAAAAATGCAATATATTCCACTGTAAAAACGCAAATTATACGTTGTTGCTATTGGTAAATTTTGTTATCATATTCACAACAAATGGGTGAAACTTGATAAGATTTTACTTATAACTTACTAATAATTGATCATTTACAAGGGAGTTGCATGGACGTTATCAATGAAAAATTGAATCTGCTCCTGGATAGTTTCCAAAAAGTCCTGTACGAAGAAGACGATCAGTTCCTTAAAGGAATGGCTACAAAGAACCTGGCGGGAGATGACATCAATAAGTACAAGTTTTGGGAATGGACCCAGGGTGTCGGCCTTTACGGAATGTGGAAAATGTTCGAAAGGACCGGAGACAAAAGGATGCTGGATATATTGCTCAAGTATTACGAGAGGCAGATCGGCATAGGACTTCCGGCAAAGAATGTTAACACCACAGCACCCATGCTGACACTGGCGTTTGTATATGAATACACCCAAAACGCCGAGTACGGCAGGCTCTGCGAGGAATGGGCAGAGTGGCTGATGACAGGTCTTCCGAAAACAAAGGAGGGCGGATTCCAGCACATGACGAGTGACACATTGAACGATCAGGAACTTTGGGATGATACCTTGTTCATGTCGGTTCTCTTTCTTGCCAAGTGCGGCATTATCTTCGGTAAAAAGGAAATGGTGGATGAAGCCAAGTACCAGTTCCTTTTACATATTAAATATCTGGCCGACAAAAAAACCGGTCTTTGGTTCCACGGCTGGACATTTAACGGTAATAACAACTTCGCCGAAGCTTTATGGGGCAGAGGTAACAGTTGGGCAACAGCGGCGATCCCTGAATTTCTGGGTATGGTCGAATGCGAACCAAGCGTAAAGCGGTTCTTGACGGAAGCTTTTAAAAAGCAGGTGGAAGCCATAAGAAGATTCCAGGATCCTTCCGGAATGTGGCATACACTGGTGGATGATCCTACTTCCTACGTTGAGACCAGCGCTACCTGTGGATTTGCATACGGCATACTTAAAGGAATACATGAGGGACTCATCGGAAAAGAGTACGAGGAAACAGCAAGAAAGGCGCTGCCTGCCGTGCTTTCACACATCGATGAGAACGGAGTGGTCAATCAGGTTTCTTATGGCACTGCCATGGGAAGAGAATCAAAGCAATTTTACAAAGAAATAGAAATAAAATCCATGCCTTACGGACAGGCAATGGCAATTTTATTCTTATTAGAGCTCAAGGCTCAGGAAAATTAAGGAGGATTCTTTTATGAAGAAAAGACTTTTGTCAATGCTTCTTGCAGCAACAATGGTACTCTCTCTTGCAGCATGCGGCGATACCAATACACCCGCATCTTCAAAAGCAGATCCCACACCTACCAAGGCAGCTGTAAAAGCAACAGAAGCTGTGAAGGCAACAGCAACACCCACATCTACACCCACACCGGTACCCGTTGAAGAGATGAAGTTCTCCCAGGCACCTTCCATTAAAGCTACTGCCAAGGTTGAAGACAGGATCCCTACAAAGGATGACGTTTTCGTAGAGCAGGTTGACGCCAACGGCGATCCTCTTGAGATCGGTGTTTACGGCGATAACATCAACCTTCTCGGATCCAGCTCAGGTTGGAACTGCTCCAGAGCTATCCTTGAGTCCATCATCCATTACAATACCGATGGTACTTATTATCCCAACGTTATCAAAGAGTTCTCATACAACTCTGATTATACAGTTTGGACCTTTAAGCTCCGTGAAGGCATGAAGTGGTCCGACGGCGAACCTTTCACAGCAGATGACATTGTTTTCTGGTATGAAGCATGCCATAAGACAAACTTTGATACAAAGGCAAGCTGGACAGCACTCAGAGAGAATGACAAGAAGGATGGCGATTTTGCTGTTCTTACCAAGGTTAACGATTACGAAGTAACCTGGACATTCCAGAATCCCAAATATCCCGCTTCTTTCATTGAGAACGGTGATTTCAAGTGGTGCTGGGCTCCCGAGCATTATTTAAAGGATATGATCCCCAATTCTGTTTGGAGCGAAAGCAAACTTACAGATGAAGAAGCACTTCAGAACGCACAGAAGAAGGGCTTAAGCTTCTCAACGATCAAGGACCTCGGTAAGCAGGTTGCTTACTATTTCTGGAACTGGCCCGGAATCCCTACTCTTAACTCCTATGTTCTTTCAACAGCTGACGGAGCCAACAACTACAAGGGCAACTACTGTGAATTCTTAAGAAACGAATATTTCTGGAAGGTTGATGCTGAAGGGCAGCAGCTTCCTTACTGCGATAAGATCACTTACACCATGACATCTGCTGAAGGTCAGGATCTCCTTCTTTTCAGAGACGGATCTCTCGATGTTATCGGTATTGCAATGAAGGATATCTCCTCTACTCTTGCAGATATGAACGGAAGAGCTGTTCTCAGAACATTTGCGGGAACAAACTGGGGATCTTATCAGGTAACATTTAACTACACATCCAAGGATGCCAACTATGCAACATTGTTTGCAAATCCTGCATTCCGTCAGGCTATGTCCATCAGCGTTGACCGTTCAGAGGTTTCCGGACTTCTTTCCGATAACTTCCTTGAGCCCGGACAGTGCTGTCCTTCAGAAGGTAACTTCGGTTATGATGAAGAGTGGACCAAGAAGTGGACCGAGTACGATGTGGCAGCAGCCAAGAAGCTTCTTGAGAGCTGCGGACTTAAGATGGGTAAGGACGGCTTCTATGATTTTGCCGACGGTTCCGACCTCATCCTTACATTCTACTATTACACAGATTCAGGTAATGATCAGGCTTATACGGTTCTTTCCCAGTATTGGGCAAAGGCAGGCATCAAGTCAGACGTTAAGGAACTTTCCGTAGATGCATTCGATCAGGCTATCGATAACAATGACTGGGTAGCAGTTGTAGGTCCTCATACCGCTATCGGCGGACTTGGTCTCAATGACCGTGTAGCACCTTTTGCACCCGTTGCACAGGCAGCTGAATGGTACGGTGATTACGGTACCTATTATCAGACAAGCGGCGAATCCGGAGTTAAGCCCACCGGCGATATGGCTAAGCTCGTTGAACTTTGCGAGAAGTGGCAGGCTACACCCGATAAGGAAGCTAAGGATGAAATAGCTCTTCAGATGTACGAGATCCACAAGAACAACCTGTGGTCCATCGCTTATCTTGAAGGACTTGGTTCTTACTCACTTATCAACTCCAAGATCCACAACTATCCTGATAACCTGGTTTCCGCAGACCTTTATCAGTATGCTAACATTGCTCACTATTGGACATTCTTTAAAAAGTAATAACTGATACAAACGAATAATGAAGAAGGCGGAGGACAAAAGTTTTCCGCCTTCCCATTTATAAAACATCCTTATTTTGTAAGAACGTGAGAAAGGAAAGTCAATGGACACAAATGTAAACGTTGCTGAAAATATGAATAGCAAAAAACCGAAGAGCATCTTTTTTGAGGTGTTAAAGGACTTTTTCGGGAAGGATCTTGTGCGGTACATCATAAGACGTGTTTTGATGTTCATTCCAACAATTTTCCTTGTCTCGATCCTTGTGTTCTTCGTAATACAGCTCCCTCCGGGAGATTATGTTTCAGCTCACATTTCCGCCCTTGCCAGTGAAGGCGAGATAGTAACGGAGGATGAGGCTGCGGCCATGAGAGCCGAGTATGGACTTGACAAGCCCGTTATAGTTCAATACGGTATGTGGATCAGGGATATAATATGGACACCCACCGATTCACAATACTACAGGATATATCATTCACATCACAACTGGAAGTATTCCTTTGCATTCGGTAAGAATGTATGGGATGTGGTTGAGGAACGACTGGGTATTACCATCATAGTAACATCCATAATAATGATCTTCCAGTATGCGGTTTCGATCCCCATCGCCATTTATTCCTCAACGCATCAATATTCCGTAGGAGATTATGTTTTCTCCGTAATAGGATTTTTGGGAACGGCGATACCCAACTTTATTTTGGCAATAGTACTTATGTATTTATCATATAAATGGACAGGAAAAGCGAACGTGGGCCTGTTCTCCCAGGATATGATGGTAAACGGTATCCACTGGTATAACTTCGGCGAATTCCTTAAGCGTCTTATCATTCCCATCATAGTTATCGGTACTTCCGGTACCTGCGGCATCATCCGTTCGGTCCGTGCACAGATGCTGGACGAGATAGGAAGACAGTACACACTTACAGCGAGAGCCAAGGGTGTTAAAGAAAGAAAGATCATAATGAAGTATTGCTTCAGAGCAGCTATTAACCCTACGGTTTCGGGACTTGGCGGAATCCTTTCCAGCCTCTTCTCGGGATCAACGGTTACAGCGTTGGTACTTAACATGCAGATCCAGGGACCGCAGCTTTTACAGGCGCTCCTAACTCAGGACATGTACCTTGCGGGAGCTATCGTAATGATCCAGGCAACACTGGTTGTTGTAGGTATCCTTCTTTCGGATATCGCACTTGCATTTCTTGATCCCAGGATCCGTTATTCAGGAGGAAGCAGATAATGAGCAAAAAAACAAGATCAAAAGAAGATTATTATCTTGCCTCCCAATGGACATTGATGGCAAGAAAGCTGAAAAAGCACAAGCTTGCAAAGATCTCTCTTCTTGTATTGGCTATCCTTTACATCGGAGCATTGTTTGCGGATGTGCTTGCACCTTATGGCCTGGATACCTTTGATTCTCTTTACAAGGATACAGCGCCTACAAAGATCCGCTGTATGTATGAAGGCGAGTTTGTGGGACCTTATGTATTTAAAAAGGTTAAAACGATAGATAAAAAGACATTTACGGTAACAGTATCCGAAGATACATCGGAATACTACAAGATCGGGCTTTTTGAACACGGAGAGGAATACAAGATCTTCGGCCTTATCAAAGCCGATATCCATCTTTTCGGTGTTAAAGAAGGATCCAACGGAGGAACGGGAGCTAAGGTCTACCTCTTCGGAGCGGATTCTTTGGGAAGAGACATTTTCTCCAGGGTGCTTCTGGGAAGTCAGATATCTCTTACCATTCCTTTTGCCAGTGCTATCATAAGCTTCTTCCTGGGTATTACCATAGGATCCATCTCAGGCTACTTCGGAGGCGCAGTGGATATGGTCATCCAGCGTATCATCGAGGTTATAGGAGCTGTGCCGCAGATACCTTTGTGGATGGCGCTTTCCGCAGCTATTCCCGCAGGTATCTCCACAATTAAGATCTATCTGTATATTACAATAATACTTTCCTTTATCAACTGGACGGGAATGGCGCGTATCGTCCGCGGTAAGTTCCTTTCCCTCAAGAACGAAGATTATGTTATGGCAGCCAGACTTGCGGGAGTAAGTACCTGGAAGATCATCTGGAAGCATCTGGTTCCCGGCTTTATGAGTTACCTGATCGTATCTCTTACCTTAGGTATTCCGGGCTCCATCGTAGGTGAAACTTCCATGTCCTACCTGGGCTTGGGTATCAAGAGTCCCGCTACCAGCTGGGGTGTTCTCCTTCAGGAAGCCAGCTCGGTAACAGACGTGGCAACAAATCCTCACAAGCTGATCCCCATCATCTTCGTAACAATTACGGTTTTGGCGTATAACTTCTTGGGCGACGGTCTTCGTGATGCAGCCGATCCGTATAAATAGAACCGGGAGGTAATAAATGAATAAAGATAATATTCTTGAAGTCAAAGACCTCCGTGTGAATATTCATATGATGGAGGGCGAGCTCACAGCAGTTCGTGGAGTAAATTTTGAAATAAAGAAGGGCGAAACCCTTGGGCTGGTAGGTGAGTCCGGTTGCGGAAAATCCCTTACCTGTAAGGCTATTCTTGCCATAAATGATAAAAAGTGCGAAGCATCAGGATCCATAAAGTTTAATTCCGATGAATCGGGAGAAGTGGAGATCCTGGATCTGGACCCCAAGGGAGATGAGATCAGAAACATCCGCGGAAAGCAGATATCCATGATCTTCCAGGAACCCATGGTTGCCTTCTCACCCATGTATACCATCGGAAATCAGATCAATGAGTGTACAAGACTTCATATAACCAAAGACAAGAAAAAGTCAAAAGAGATCTCCATGTCGGTGATGAAAAAAGTCGGTATCGCAAATGTGGAAAAGCGTTACAACCAATATCCTCATGAGTTCTCCGGAGGCATGCTTCAGAGAGCGCTTATAGCAATGGCGCTTGTGTGCAATCCCAAGATGCTCATAGCGGATGAGCCCACAACAGCCCTTGATGTTACCATTCAGGCTCAGATCCTGGAACTTATGAAATCTTTGCAGAAAGATTTCAATACTGCCATTCTTTTCATCACTCATGACCTGGGCGTTGTTGCCAAGATGTGCGACAGAGTGGCGGTAATGTATCTTGGAAAGATAATCGAAAGTGCGGACACCGAGACGATATATGCCAACCCGCAGCATCCTTATACCAAGGGACTCATCGGTTCGGTACACAAGATCGGCGGATCCCGTGATGAGAGGCTTTTCTCCATTGAAGGTACGGTTCCTCTTGCAATGAACCTTCCCATTCAGTGTGGCTTCTATGACAGATGTACAGTGGCTATCGACGGACTTTGCAACAAGGCTGAACCCGAACTGGTGGAGATCGAGCCAGGACACAAGATCGCATGCTTTGCCTGCGATCATGAGAAATGCAGGGCTGAGTGCGAGAGAGCCAGAAAAGAAATAGCGGAACGTGAGAAAAGGGAACGCCGTCAGGCGGAACTTGAGGCGCAGGAGGCTGCCAAGGCTCCCAAAAAGAAAAAATTGTTTGGCAGGAGGGCGTGAGTATGAGCGAGATGAAAAAAGAGAACATTCTTGAAGTCAGACATGTACATAAACGCTTTACTTCCAAAGGAATTACGGTTAAGGCAGTCACAGATGTTTCTTTTGATGTAAAACCCGGTGAGACCATCGGTATCGTAGGTGAGTCGGGCTGCGGCAAGACCACACTGGGACGATGCATCGTGCGCGCTTATGATGCTTCTGAAGGAGAAGTCTGGTATCGCACCGAGTCGGGTGAAGAAGTTGACTTTTTAAAAGTAGACAATAAAAAGATGAAGAATATCCGTAAGGAGATCCAGATGATCTTCCAGGATCCCTATTCATCTCTGGATCCCAGAATGACGGTCCTGGACATCATCAAGGAACCTTTAAAGGCCAATTATCCGGATATGCCCAAGAGTGAAATGGACCAGAGAGCCAAGGAGATGGCGGTTAAGGTAGGTCTTAATCCTATGTATCTCATGCGTTATCCCCATGCTTTCTCCGGCGGTCAGCGTCAGAGAATAGGTATAGCGAGAGCTCTTGTGGTACAGCCTCAGATCATTGTTTGCGATGAGGCGGTTTCGGCTCTTGACGTTTCCATTCAGGCACAGGTTATAAACCTCCTTCGTGATCTTCAGAAGGAATTCGGCCTTACTTATCTGTTTATTTCCCACGACCTTTCGGTGGTGGAGCACATTTCCGATAAAGTGGGTGTTATGTATCTGGGACAGATGGTGGAGTTCTGTGAAACGGAAAAACTCTACTCCCATCCCATGCATCCCTACACCGAGGCACTGCTTTCGGCAGTTCCCGTGGCGGATCCCACCTATGAGATGGAGCGCATTCCTCTTAAGGGCGAGATACCGAATCCGGCAAATCCCCCTTCAGGCTGCTTCTTCCACGAAAGATGCCGCTACTGCACCAAAAAGTGTGCGGAAGTTGCACCCGAGCTTAAGAAAATGCCCGACGGAAGGCTTTGCGCCTGTCACAGAGCAGAAGAACTCAAACTTAACGGCTTCGATCTGGAAGCCCTTGCAAAAGCAGAATAATGTAGATTTAAGGAAGGGCAGTGTAAACTGCCCTTTTTTGACACCCGGGGACGGGGTTAGTGGTTCACTTTTTGACCCCGTCCCCAAAGGGGCAAAAAGTGAACCACTAACCCCGTCCCCGGGTGTCAAAAATACAAAAACGATATATTATGTTACAAATATGATATAATATATACCATAAATGTCATATGATGATATTAACAACAACATTGGAGGAGGATGACCATGAAGGAGGAATTACGGGAAAAACTGCTTCTGCTTTCGGGAAAAGGGATGTGGCACACCAATGACTGCAACGGAAAATATCCGTCACTGCACCTTTCCGACGGACCTCACGGACTGAGACGGCAGGAGGAGAGTGCCAAGACCAACAATGACAGTTACGTTTCCACCTGCTACCCGACAGCAAGCTGTCTTGCGGCAAGCTGGGATGAAGAATTGGTGGAAAAGGTGGCGGATTCCATAGGAAAAGAAGCGTGGAACGCTAAAGTATCCGTGGTATTGGGACCGGGGATAAACATTAAGCGGTCGCCTCTTTGCGGAAGGAATTTTGAGTATTTCAGCGAAGATCCTTTCCTTGCGGGGAAGCTGGGCTGCGCCTATGTTAAGGGAGTTCAGCAAAATGGGGTCGGGACATCGCTTAAACATTTCGCTGCCAACAGCCAGGAAACAAGGCGCATGTCTTCCAACAGCAGAGTGGATGAAAGAACTTTAAGGGAGATCTATCTGGCGGCTTTTGAGAAGGTGGTGAAGGAGGCCGCACCCGCAACTGTAATGGCATCCTACAATTATCTTAACGGATACAAGGCGACGGAGAATCATCATCTGCTTACGGAGATCTTAAGAAACGAATGGGGTTATGAGGGAGTGGTAGTGTCGGATTGGGGCGCATGCATAGATCCTGTCAAGTCGGTTAATGCAGGAATGGATCTGGAAATGCCTGTGCTTTCAAATGTACACAAGAAACAGCTGGAAAAGGGGCTTGATAACAAAGAGACAGACGAAGAGACTTTAAACCGGGCAATAGGACGGATGGAAAGACTGATAAAAACCTATGCCGTGGAAAACAGAAAAAACAGCGAAGTGAAGGAAACAGCAGGTTACGATATCGCTCTTGAAGCAGCACTGGGAGGTGCGGTGCTTCTTAAGAATACGGATAAGATCCTGCCTCTTTCAAAGAATACGGAAATAAACGTGATCGGCAGCCTGGCAAAGAAAGTGCGTTTCCAGGGCGGCGGAAGCAGTCATATAAATACGGTAAAACACCCGGATATTACGGAAGAGCTTGAAAAGGCAGGCTATAAAGTGCATTATGCCGAAGGTTACAGGGAAGATATGGATAAAAACGACCTTGAGCTGGAAGAACAAGCCTTGAAGCTTGTTGAAAACGGGTTGCCCGTCCTTTTCTGCGGCGGTCTTACGGATCTGGCTGAAGGAGAGGGATACGACAGGAAGACATTGGAGATCCCCGGAAATCAGCGGAGTCTTTTAAAGAAACTGGCGGAAAGAGGGGATATAATCTTCCTTTCCTTCGGAGGATCCCCCTTTATTATCCCTGAAAAGGATAAAATGAAAGCGATCCTTCACATGTATCTGGGAGGAGAAGCTGTGGCAAAGGCTGCGGTAAAACTGCTTTCCGGAGAGGTGAATCCTTCCGGAAAACTGGCGGAAACCTGGCCCGGGGACATCCGGAGCACACCCTGTTACGGATGTTTTGCCACATCTTCCAATGAGGTATTTTATAAAGAAGGTCTGTTCGTGGGCTATCGTTACTATGATACGAGAGAGATCGCTGTCCAGTTTCCCTTTGGATACGGACTTTCCTATACCACCTTCGGTTACAGTGACCTGAAATTATCCAAAAACGTTTTGGACGACGGAAAAGTGAAGGTGAGCTTTAAGGTCAAAAATACGGGGGACAGGGCAGGAGCCGAGATCGCTCAGGTTTACACAAAAAGACCGGAGGGAAGATATCCGGGAGCAAAACATGAACTTAAGGGCTTTAAAAAGATATTCCTGAATCCGGGAGAAGAAAAAGAGGTGGAAACAGAGATTGATGAAAGGGCTTTTTCCATCTATGACACATTGCTTAAGCGGTTTAACCCGGTAGAGGGGGAATGGGGGATCTGTGTGGGAGGATCTCTGGAGGATCCGGATCTTTTTGAAACCATAAAGGTAAAAGGAACGGATTACAACGAGCATCCTGCGGGAGCTCAGCTTTCATGCTATATTGGGAAAAACGACAGCAATCTGGATCTGGTTAAGCCCGGACATTATTCGATATACAATTCCCTTACGGAATTGTCTAAAAAATCCCTGCTTGGAAAGGCACTGTTAAAAATAGCTTTAAAAGTGGTCTATTCCATGTATAAGGGAAAATCCAGGGAGGATCCGGAGGTAATGATGACAGTGGAAGGGGTAAAGGACGGACCTGTGGACTGCGTTGCCATGCAGGGAGGCATACCCTATAAACTGGTGGAAATGATAGTGAAACAGGCTAACAGAAAAAAATAAAGAGGATGATATAAAAGGAGAAGGATAAATGATAGATAAAAGAACAAAATGGTCCTATTGTATCGGGGCAACGGGAAGAGATGCGGCTTACGCACTTGTGAGCATGTTTGTACTTACTTACATCCAGTACACCATGAAACTGGAGGTCATACAGTTTACGGTGATCTCGGTCGCCATGGTGATCTGTATGGTATGGGATGCGGTGAATGACCTTATGATGAGTTCCATCATTGAGAACAGCCACTATAAGATGGGAAAATACAGGCCCTTTATAATCGTGGGCGCGCTCCTTAACGCGGTGGTCATCATATTGATGTTCACGGTACGTCCCACAGGCTGGTCTTTCGTATTGTTTTTCTGCCTCACCTATCTACTCTGGGGCATGACCTATACCATTAACGACATTGCCTATTGGGGGATGCTGCCCAGCCTATCCAGCGATCCCAAGGAGAGAGATTCACTGGTGACGCTGATGGGAGTGTTTGTATGCATAGGCCAGTTTGCGGTGGCAGGTATAGTTCCTATGGTCATTGCGGGAAATGCCATAGAAGCTTTCAGGATAATAGGAATCATCGTAGCCCTTGCGTTTCTCATCTTCCAGACTCTGACATTTTTGGGAGTTACGGAAAGGGAGAGAGTGGACAATGCGGAAGAGATCAATTTTAAAAAGATGTTCAACATCCTTAAAAGAAACGATCAATTGGTAAAGTCGGGTATAGCCTATGTGCTTTTCTGCGTGGGACAGCAGCTTTTACTTCTTTTGGCGGTTAACTTTTTCTACTTTGAATTCGGCTATTCCGAGAGCGGTGATCTGGTGACCCTGTTTACGGTAATGTACGGCCTGGGGACACTTACGGCACAATTCGTTTATCCCGTGATCTCCGCCAGGACCGGCAGAATGAAGATCTACAGCGTCTGCATCTGTGTTCTGATCCTGGGGTACCTCTTACTTTTGGGATTCGGCTATATATTGCCTAAAAATGTGATATTACTTATGATAACGGGTTTTGTGATCTTTTTCTGTCAGGGACTTATTAATCTGGCTATGGTGGTTATCATCAACAATACCATTGAGTATGACGAATACAGATTTAACGAGAGACATGACAGCATCATTTCCGCCATCAGGTCTTTTGCTTCCAAGTTTTCAGGTGCTTTGAACCAGGGAGCGGCTTCACTCATCCTTATCGTCAGCGGTATATATGCAGTGAGCCAGAACATAAGCGCTTTGGAAGTGGAAGTAGGAAAAGGCGCCATGACTGGGGCGGAAGCCTTGAGAAGGGCGGATGATATAATTGCCACGGTGGAACCGGTGCAGACACTGATCCTTAGGATAGGCATGGTGGCGATACCGCTGCTGGTAATGATCGCTTCCTGGATCATCATAAAGAAGGGCTATAAGATCGACGAGAAAGAATATGCCCGGATGGTGGCTGAGATCGAAAAAAGAAAAAATGCGTAAGCGGAATCACACCCGAAGAATACAAAAACAAAAACTGAGTTGCCTGTGAACAAAATAACGTTTATAATGTTGCCTTAATGTGAAGAGTTTTATTTGACTGTTTTAAGGAGATACAAAATGATCAAAAACGTTATTTTGGACATAGGAAACGTGCTGGGCTATTTCCAATGGAAAGAGCTGGGGCGAGAATGCATGAAGCTTAACGATGAGGAATTTGAGATCTTTGCGGAGGCAATGATGAACAGCGGCCTCTGGGATGAGTTTGACAAGGCCTATATGACCGACGATGAGATCATAGCCGCCATTGCGAAGGGCATGCCGGAGCTGGCGGACAGGATACCCGAGTTCTTTAAGAGGGTGGATGATATAGTCATCGACTATGACTATGCCTGCCCCTGGATAGATGAGCTCCACGCACAGGGCTTTAAGGTCTACATCCTTTCCAATTACGGAAAGACAGCCTTTGAAAAGGGTACAAAAAAGAGGCTTAAGTTCGTGCCCATGGTTGACGGTAAAGTCATTTCCTATGAGATAAAGAAGGTTAAGCCTCATAAGGAGATCTATGAATGTCTCCTGGAAAAATATGGTCTTAAAGCAGACGAGTGCGTCTTTTTCGATGACAGGGCAGAAAACGTGGAAGGCGCCGAAAGAGTGGGCATCCACGGCCTGTTGTTCACCGGTATCGAAAAGGCAAAAGAGGATCTTAATGCTGCGGTCCGGCAGTTTAAATGATCCGCGGATCCGTAAGAGGTCATGCCTTAAGGGCTTTTTTCAAGCGGTCGAAGAGGGCAAGATATTCTCTTTCCACATCCTTAAAGGGACGAACATGATAGGAAAGTTCCAGACGAAGTTCGGGTGCCGGACGATCCATGGTCTCGTTTAAAAGAACTTTAAGATCGTAGTAGAGCATGTCGTCATCCACTGTTTTTACCAATGCGGTTTCTTCCGGTGTAAGAGCCGAATCCAGCCATTTCTTATAAATTACATCCAGAAGTTTATCCTCCCATTCTATAAAGGATGGGAGTTCTTTTTTAAAGGGTCTGGGAACATCGCTCATGTAGGCTTCCGATGCATCGTGCAGGAGGCAGGCCAGCACCACTTTGGGGGAATAGCCTCTGGCTTCCGCTTCCTTGGCGCAGTTTATGCAATGCTGGGCCACAGAGAAAAAGGTCTTAACGTGTCCGTTTCCTCTGCATTGCATGGAAAGGGAATGAGCCACGTCCTCGATCTTAAGCTTCTCAGGATCGGGAGCGGTGGGATAAAAATGTTCTTCGGTATAAGTTGTAATATAATCAGCCATGATATCTCCTAGTTAATTTCCGTAGTTTTTTATAAAATATTCTTTCAAAAGATCTCTTGCAAACACATCCCCGTCGTATAATTCCACTTCCTTAAGATTGTTGGGAGCATAGGATGAGGAGTAGGTGTCGGTCACAAGATAGTAGGTTGCGTTGGGGGCAAGATGCTGTCTTACTTCCTCGCCGTATTCGCCGTAGTTGATGAAATAATTGCCGTTCTCCGTTTCAAAGAAGTTGTTGTTGAGGTCTATACCCTTGCATTCGCAGAGTACCAGACGGTTGTCAAAGGGAAAGAGCGTTTGCAGATCGGCATATGTCACCTCTCCGGCGTCAAGTACTCTGGGACTTCTGACGGAAAAATAGCCTCCGCCCAGAACGATATCGTACTTTTCTCCCCAGCGCTCAACGGCCGCGTCATAGTACAGATCGGCACAAAGCTGTCTGAGCTCGTCACCATCCAGACTCTTGGGGATTTCAGCGATCACGGCGTTTATGTCACCGATCTCATTCTCATACTTTGCCATGAGCTTATCAACGATTGAGTCGCTGTTGTAGTCATACCTGTAAGTGCTGTGGTGAACCGTCTCTGCCTCGGCGGTTTTAAGGGTGTCGTTTACTTTGTTGTATTCCAGAGTTACATGGGACAGCCCCGTGGTATTGTCTCCGCCGCCCTGCAGATGCCAAACACCGTAAATGTCCTTTAAGGCATATGCTTTGTGGGTGTGTGCTTCAAAAACCACATCCACATATCCGTCGGAAAGGGTGGGATCATAGTAGCCCATGAGCTGGCCTGCGGAAATGGTTCCCGTTCCGGACATATTTTTGGAATAGCCGTCGTGAAGGGAATAGATGATGATGTCGCAATCTTCCTCTTCCCTGAGCCTTGCAGCCTCGGCCTTTACAAGGGATGAAAGATCTGAGCCCGTGAGAAAATAAACATCCGATACCATATTGCCGGAAATGGAAGAGTAGCAATCGCCTATAGCCCCGATGATGCCGATGTTCACGCCTTCCCGGGTGACTACAACGGAAGGGGTGCAATAAGGGACAATGGAACCGGTGGCCTTTTCGTAAACATTGATGGCAAGAAAAGGAAAATCGGCCGTAGCTTCATTCTTTTCGAGACACTCTCTGCCCCAGTCGTATTCGTGATTGCCCAAAGTCATGGAAGCAAAGCCCAGTTCGTTCATCCAATCGGTCATCAAGGCACCGTGAGTAAGGTTTGATTCACTGCTTCCCTGCCACATGTCTCCGGAAGAAAGGAGAATGAAATTGTCATCCAGCATAGCCCGGGTCTTAAGCCAGGCGGTCATCTCTCCCACGCCGGGCTGGGAGTCGCTCTTTGTGAACTTGCCATGAAGGTCGTTAATGGCATATATATCGATAACAGCCAGCACATCTTCATTGCAGAGATCACAAAGACCGTCATCGTTCCTGTCTTCATGCCCGCATGTTTCCCCTGCGGGTGAGGAAGTGGGATCGGGAGTGGGAAGAACTTCCGAAACGGCAGTTTCTCCGCCACATGCCGCAAAAGTCAGAAACAGCGCTAGCAGTGGCATTAGGATCTTTTTCTTCATCTTGATCATACCTCGTGAGTTTATTCAAGCGTTTCATTATACCCCCTTTTATTTTTTTTGGAAAGAGTTTATATTGTTAAAAAAGTATGATAAAATTCTAATCAATAAGGGCAGTTTTACCTATTATAAGGAGTCATTAAAATGGCGTTGCATGATGACATAAAAACCTTTACAAAAAAATATAAGAAGAACATAGAGATAAGAACGGAATTAAATGACAGGCTTTTCAGACTCTGTAACCGGGAAAAATGGTTAAAAATGCTGAAGGACAGGGCTGTTAAGTGCCAGAAGCTGTATAAGGACAATGAAAAGCTTATTGCCAATATAAACAGGGAGATCGGGGGAGAACTCTCGGACAGGGATGCGGATATTCTCTTCAATAATATCTTTGATGTGTTTTTTGACCGTTTTGAAGTCAGTGATATTCCCGTTCTCATGAAACTTGGAAAAAGGTGCGCTGACTATTATAAGGAAAAGAAGGATTATAACAGGCTTACCAGATTGTATGCCCTGATCACTTACTGGCATATGGAGTATTACACCCGTATAAAGGTGGGAGATGAGGACAGGAGCATAGATTATGCCCACGATACCCTTGCCTTAAGGGAACATTATGAAGAACTCGACGATCCCGAAGCCCGGTTAAGGATATTCAGAACCTATGCAAATCTCATGGGAAACATCCTTGAAAGCCACAAAAAGGTGGGAAGGGATTTCTTCAGGGTCTACAATGAGATGCTGGAGTTCTGGAACAGCGAGACGGTACAGAAGATAGACGGTGACAACGAAGAGATCATAGGTGAAGTGGAATGGATGCATGACAACATGGTATACATCTGTGCCTGCAACCTGATGGACGACAGTCTGGAACTGTCGGAGGAGGAAAAAGAAAGGGAGATCTCCTTTATTAAGGAAAAGATCGCTGCCTACGACGGCGATCCGGATAAAAACACGATCTACTGGATGGCGGGAATAGTACTTCAGATCATAAACTCAGAGCTTTCTCCCACAGAGGCCATCCATAAGGTCATCATGAAAACAGACGCCATTGCCAAGCCGGACTATGAAAAGATGGATCCGGAGGGGAATTGCGATATTCTGGATGAAAAATACATGATGATGGAGCTCAGTGTGTGCGTGCTTAAGAAAATGAACTTTACCGAAAAGGAAAGGACAGAGTACGGCAGACAGATCACCTTCAGATTCTTTAAGGATATACATAAGATACCCAATAATCTTTATACAAATTACGTGGATGATATATGCCAGGAATACTTTTCCATGGTACGCCCCTTCTTAAACGGCATCTGTGAGAAGGAGCAGAAGATCATGCAGATCTTTTTCTTAAGACAGCCTCTTACATACATTCATTGCCTGCTGGTGGGAAGTCTTGCGTACAGAATGGGAGAAGCGATCATTGACAGTAAGCCGGAGCTTTTTGTAGGCATAGGCGAACTCGACTCGGTAGATAATGTAAGATTAAGAAAGAATGCCATCCTGGACTATGTACGACGCTGCGGTCTGATCCATGATGTGGGGGAGATATTGATGCCCACCATTATAAACATGCAGACCAGAAGCCTTACGGAGGAAGAGAAGAGCTTTATACTTAAGCATCCTGCCATGGGCGTGGAGTATCTGGAAAATGATGAGGATTTCAAACCTTATATGGATGTTATCCTGGGACATCATAAGTACTATGACGGCAAAGATGGCTATCCCGAGGAGTTTGACAACACTGCATCGGATTATCGTGTGATCATCGATCTGATCTCCATCTGCGATGCCTTGGAAAATGCCGAGGATTATATCAGCCGTGCATACAAAGCGCCCAAGAAGTTCAACGAGATCGTCGAGGAGATATATGCGGGAGCGGGGACATTATATAATCCGATCCTGGCGGATATGATCAAAACCGATGACACTCTCAGAGAAAAATTAGAATTTATTGTCACCGACGGTCGTATCAGAGCGACTCATGAGGTGTACAGAAATATTGTCACCTGCGTTAAGTACGGAGGATCTCCTTATTTCCGCCTGAATGCGGTGGACATTGAAAGTGACGAATGAAAAAACATAGGATCTGCGGTTTCGTTTTCCTTAAAAAGGGGTGAAACCGCAGATTATTTATTATTAAATAATTAAGTCGTAAACCGCTTATTTTAAGAATAGTTTATAGTTTTGATGTATATTTGATGGACTATGTATGATAGAATCGGGGCACAAGTTTAGTTTTGCTGAAGGAGGCGCGTATAATGAAAAAGTTTGCGTTGAATCTTAAGATCATATTGGTTGTCGGGGTTATATTCGCGGCATGTATTGTTATCTTTTGGGCTTTCGCATCCGGAAAGATGATGGATATCTCAAAGGCTAACGCAAGAGGCTCTTTACAGGGGGTAGTAAACGGGGCTTCTAACAGTATAAGACAATACATTAAGAACGAAGTGACCTATGTTGAAGGTTATCGCTGGATGACAGAGATGCAGAATCTTATAAACGGAAAGCGTTCCGCTGAAAACATGGCGGCAGCAGAAGAGGTTACCGTAAGATATTCCTCTAAGAAGGAACATATCGAAGGCCTTTTCTACTGTGATGAAAAGGGTATCGTAGATACTCACACGCTGCCGATGATAGTCGGAATGGATCTGGGTGCTGCAGGAGCAGATACCTTTGCCGGAGAACAGGTAATGGCCACAGCTTCCGTTTCTGAGGCTACACAGTCGATAGTTATCTCTGTTGGTAAGACCATTGAGAACGCGTCCGGCGGATACGGCGGTATGATAATGTGTGCTACATATACGGACGGCTTTAATCAGATGCTGGATTCGGTAATGGCGTCCAATCCTCTTTACACGCACTTACAGCTGGTAATTCCATATTCTTATACCACACAGACATCTTCCGTTATTTATGACACAAACAAGGATAAGGTTGCTAAGGAGTATGAAGACCAAGCCCTTGCAGGTTTTGTTGAAGGATATTCGCTTTATTCACAGGCGATTATGAACGGCCTCATTCCCATGGATGGCGATCCCAATGCTACCTCTTTCCATTATGAAGATCCGGAGACCGGCAAGGTATATGATTATCCTTTCTCAAAGATGGATACATACATCGATTCCGCAACAGGCAAGGAAATGATCTACTTCTATACTCTGATTCCGGAGTACAGCTGGGTGATCCTTCTTGAAGGTGAAGCTGATGCGGTTTATGCGGAAGCTACGGCATCCAGCCGTGCACTTCTTATTGCCACCATACTTACACTGGCTGTAGGTATCGTAGGAATCCTTGCATTTGTAACTGTTCTCTTAAGACCTCTTACAAATGTTGAACACGAACTCAAGAGGGTTGCTACTCTTGACTTTACACAGAGCGATGCACTTGACAGATACGCTAACAGAAACGATGAAGTCGGTACAATTGCCGGAGCTACCATAGCCCTTAAGGATGCGGTAAGTGACACCATGAAGATGGTAGGCAACAGTGCCGGAAAGATGAACACCAACTCTCAGGCACTTGTTGATACCTCCAAACTCCTCTCCAACTTCACTGAGGAGAGCATGGCAGTTACCGAGGAACTCTATGCAAGAATTGAGCAGACCAATGAGTCTGTAAGAAAGACAGAAGAAGAGATCAATAAGGTTGTAGGACTTGTTCAGAACGTAACCGATAAGGTGGGCGCAGGAGAAAAGCTCTCCAAGGATCTTATCAAGAAGACAGATGTTGTTACCAAGGAAGTTGAAGGCAAGCTTGAAGCAAGCCGTGAAAAGATCGATGAGACCAGAACCAACGTTTATGACGCTGTTGAAAGTCTTGAAACTGTTAAGAAGATCAATGATCTGGCAAGTGCGATCCTTGATATCACATCCCAGACCAACCTCCTTTCGCTCAATGCTTCCATCGAGGCGGCACGTGCAGGTGAGGCCGGCAGAGGCTTCGCAGTAGTTGCAAGCGAGATCGCTAAGCTGGCTACAGAATCACAGCAGACAGCCGGAAGGATCCAGGATATCGTTGCAGAAAGCAATATCGCCGTAGAAAAGGTTAGAACAAGTGTTGAAGCTGTTATGAAGTTCGTACTTGAGGATGTTGAAGGCGAATTTAAGTCCTTTGGAGAGAGCTCCAGAAGTTACGGTTCTGATATCGGAACCATCATGGATTCCATCGATGAGATCGGTGGCGCTATGGATACTCTTAAGGCTTCCGTTGACGATATCGGTAAGTACATCCGCGAAGTTGCCAACTGCGCAGATAACAACCATGACGGCGTTCAGCAGATCGTTGATAAGAACGTGGGCACAACAAAGGTAGTTGAGGACATCAATGTGATCATCGACTCCGAAAGAGAGAGTGCCGGAAATCTTAACGACATGGTCGGAAAATTCAAAGTTTGATCACGGAATTAAAAACGGATAAACAACCCCGGGAGGAAGCGAAAGCTTCCTCCTATTTTTAATGTTATGCTTCTTTTCGTACAAGGTTTTTTGTGGTAGAATAACCACTGAGGAAGCAGAGGAGAATGACCTGCTTTCAAAAGAAAAGATCTATCGTTAAGGAGTATTTATGGCAGATAAGAAAAAGGATAAAAAGATCGATACCGTAACATTGGAATTGGAAAACGGTGAGGAAATGACCTGCGATGTTATTTCCATCTTTCCGGTTAACGTGAATAATAAAGAACAGATGTATATAGCTCTTCTGGATGAGAATGCGGATGAGGATTCCGATATCTTTTTCTACAGAGCATCCAACCTTGAAGATCCGGATGATATACAGTTGGATGACATTGAAAGCGACGAGGAGTTCGAGATCGTGGCCGATGCTTTTGACGAGATGCTGGATGACGAAGAATTGAATGAGATGCTTGACGATCTGGAGGACGACGAGGAAGAGTGATATGAGCTGGGAAAAACACCCTGATCCGCAATTGAAAAGGAACCGTTGGTTCAGTCTTAACGGAGACTGGCTTCTTAACGGAAGAAGCATTAAAGTGCCTTTCTGCCCGGAGTCTAAGGCTTCGGAGTTTAGGGGCGAGATAGACTACGGCAAAAGGGACAGCCTTGTGTATGAGAAAAGCTTCGAGCTGCCGGAATATATGCTTGAAGGAAATAAAACAAGGCTGATCTTACATGCGGACGGCGTGGATCAGCAATGTCTTGCGGTACTTAACGGTCAGGTGGTGGGAAGCCACAGAGACGGCTATTTAAAGGCGGTATTTGACCTTACGGGCAAGATAAAACCGGAGGGAGAGAATCTCCTAAAGATCATTGCTCTGGATCCCATATCCCGGGATTTTCCTTACGGTAAACAAAAGCTTAAAAGAGGAGGCATGTGGTATACACCCTTCAGCGGTATATGGAAGAGCGTATGGCTGGAAGCTGTTCCTGAAAGGTATATTAAAGAATTAAAGATAGATTGGGCCGCAAATAGCATTAAATTTAAATTCAACTTCTGCGATTTCCTCGGACAACCCTTTGAGATCAGGGTGTACAGGCCTGAATTAAAATGCGCGGTACAGGAAGAAAAAGATCGGGATCCTGAGGAAGACGAGGAATGTTGGATCGTAGCGGGGACTGTTACGGAGGACTTTGAGGAAGAAGGCATCCTTGTTCCCTTAGATGGCTTAAGATCGAATCTGGGCAATGAATTTATTCTTAAAAAATGGGATATAGATGAGCCCTGGCTCTATGATATGGAGATCACGGCAGGAAATGACGTGATAAGGACTTATTACGGCTTCAGAACCGTGGAAACTTCGACCGTGGACGGTAAGCCTGTGGTGCTTCTTAACGGCAGACCTGTATTCCTTCACGGAGTACTGGATCAGGGCTACTATGAGGACAGTCTCTGCCTTCCCGAAAGCGAGGAGAAGTACGAGAGAGATATCCTCAGAATGAAGGAGATGGGCTTTAATCTCTTAAGAAAACATGTGAAGACCGAAGCAGACTGGTTCTACTATTACTGTGATATCCATGGAATGCTGGTAATGCAGGATATGGTAAACTCCGGAAAATACAGATATATCATAGATACGGTACTGCCCACCATAGGTCTGAAACTGTCGGATGACAGACTGAGACATGTGGGAGAAAAACAGAAAAAGATGTTTGAAAACCATGCGCAGGGTGTGATCTCACAGCTTCACGATCATCCTTCCGTAATAGCCTATACTATATTTAACGAAGGCTGGGGACAGCACAGGGGAGATTCCTACTATGAAAAACTGAAAGAGCAGGAACCCGACCGGCTTTTTGATACGGCCTCGGGCTGGTTCAACATCAAAAAGACCGATTTTGACAGCAGGCATATATATTTTAGACTCAGGGATGTAAAACCCTCAAAAAGATATAAAAATAAACCGATATTCATTACAGAGTGCGGTGGTTATTCCATGGCCGTAACCGGTCATCTGTTTGATGAGAACAAAGGGTATGGCTACGGAAAATGCAATTCTGTTGAAGAATTGACTTCAAAAATTGAGTTATTATACGAAAACATGGTAATTCCCGGAATCAAGAATGGAGTTTGCGGCTGCATTTATACTCAGGTTTCCGATATAGAAGATGAGATCAACGGTCTCTACACCTATGACAGAGAGATCTGCAAGGTGGATGTAACAAGGATGAAAGAGCTGGCAAAACGTATTAGGTCCGCTATGGGAGGAAAAGAACTTGCTGACTAAGGGCACATCATACAAATTGGTCATAATTACGGCTTGTATTGCCGTGGCACCCTTTTTGGGAGGATGTAAAAAGTCCTGGTCTCCTGCCAGAAGTACAGGCACCCCCACACCTGTGGTGAAGGTGGTGGATACCTCCGACTTGCTCGAAGGAAATCACGGAAACGGTGAATTGGTACCCGTAACCACTCTTTTCCCGGGAAGACATGGTCAGGAAGGCACATTGACTCCTACGCCCACAGCTACACCCACGCCTACACCAACTCCGGAAACGGGAGTTTTGCCTAACGGAGATCCCACACCGGAACCTACACCTTCGCCTACTCCCATTCCCACACCCACGCCCACACCTAAGCCGACTAACACACCAAGACCCACCAAGACACCGCCGACCCCTTTGCCGGAAACCGCTTATCCCACACCCACTCCCACACCCGGCAGCGTGGATTTCGTTTTGATCAGCGGAACACCTACTCCCATGGGAAATTAGTATAAAATGGATGATGAGAAACTTTCAGTCTCCGTATCCGTGAGAAATCTGGTTGAGTTCATATTACGGTCCGGAGACATTGACAACAGAAAAGCTCATACTGATACGGATGCCATGCAGGAGGGCGCCAGGATACACAGGAAGATCCAGAAAAGCATGCCTGAAGGCTATCGGGCAGAAGTGGCGCTTAAAACCGTCAGAATACTTGAAAGAAATGACAGGGAAGGGACTCTCGCCCTTACAGTTGAAGGCAGAGCAGACGGTATATATAAATTAAATCAAGATATAATCATTGACGAGATCAAAAGTACATATCTTTCACTGGAGCATATTACAGAGCCTGTGCCTGTTCATGAGGCGCAGGCTAAATGTTATGCCTGCATATACGGTAAGGACGAAGGACTTACCCGTATCGGGGTACAGCTTACCTACTGCAACATCGACAGTGAGGAGATCAAAAGGTTTAATAAGATATACGATGTTGAAGAACTAAGTGACTGGTTTGACAACGTGGTTAAGGAATATTCCAAATGGCTTTTCTGGGAAGCGGACTGGAAAAAGACAAGGGATGAGACCATAAGAAAACTGGAATTTCCTTTTACTTACAGACCGGGACAGAGAGAACTGGTGGGAGATGTTTATAAGACGGTATCAAGAGGAAAGAAGCTGTTTATAGAAGCGCCCACCGGAGTCGGAAAGACTATATCCACGGTTTTCCCGGCAGTATGGAATGTGGGGGAGGGTAAGGCCTCCAAAATTTTTTATTTAACGGCTAAAACCATAGCAAGAACAGTGGCGGAGGATACCTTTGGGATCTTAAGGGAAAAGGGCCTTAAATTCAGGTATGTTACTCTCACAGCCAAGGAAAAGATCTGCATATTGGAAAAACCGGACTGTAATCCGGTGAGCTGTTCCAGAGCTGCGGGGCATATGGACCGGATAAACGATTGTGTTTTTGACCTGCTTACCCATGAAGAAGAGATAAACAGGGAGCTTATCCTTAGATATTCCGAGAAACACAACGTCTGTCCCTTTGAAATGAGTCTGGATGTGAGCCTGTGGGCGGATGCTGTTATCTGCGACTATAACTATGCTTTTGATCCTGATGCGTCCCTGAAGAGATTCTTCGCAGAAGAGAAAAAGAATGATTTTATCTTTTTGATAGATGAAGCCCACAATCTCCTTGAAAGAGCCAGGGAAATGTACAGTTCCGAGCTTACGAAAGAAGCCTTTTTAACGGTAAAAAGGGTCGTTGCTCCCATAGGGAAAAAAATGGAAAAACAACTGGAGTATTGCAATAAGGCCATGCTGGCCTTAAAAAGGGAATGTGATGATTTTCAGGTTTGGGACAACGCAGATGACCTTTATAACAGATTGCTAAGGGCCATATCCGTATTTGAGGATTTTCTGGATAATAATCCCGGAGGCTTTGAAGGGAAAGATCAAGCGCTCGATCTGTTCTTTGACATGAGAAGGTTTATCGAAGTCTATGAGAACATGGATGAGGCTTACAGAATATATACGGATTACAATGAGAGAGGGGATTTCAGGATCAAGCTGTTATGCATGGAGCCTGCCTCAAAACTCAGAAAGATAATGGATAACACCAGAGCTTCCGTGCTCTTCAGTGCTACCCTTCTTCCTATGAATTATTACAAGGAACAGCTGGGAGGGGAAGCTGAAGACTATGCCATCTATGCTCCTTCACCCTTTTCGCCGGAAAAGAGGATAGTGATGGTGGGAAGAGACGTGTCCACCAGGTACACCAGAAGAAACAGGGATGAGTACTTGAAGGTGGCAGCCTACATTGAAGCTTTTGTAAAAGCGAAAAAAGGAAATTACATGGTCTTTTTCAGCTCCTACAAAATGATGGAAGATGTGCTGAAAGCATCTGACGTTCTACAATCGTGGTGCTATGAAAATAAAGAGGAAGACGAAGATACTCCTGAGATTCTAAAAAAGCTCCAAAAGGAGAATTACGAACTCGTTGAAATTTCATCTGAAAAAGATAAAACAGGATTTGATAAAATCTCCGGCCAAAGTGAAAAAGATATAAAGATCCTGGTGCAAAGACGGGAAATGAAGGAAAAAGAGAAGGAGGCATTCCTCGAAGAGTTCAAGGAAAATCCTGATTCTACCCTTGTAGGATTCACGGTTATGGGAGGGGCTTTCTCGGAAGGCATAGACCTTACCGGAGACCGGCTTACGGGAGCCGTCATTGTCGGATGCGGACTTCCCATGGTGGGTAATGAAAAAGAACTCTTCAAATTCTACTTTGATGAGAAATCGGGAAACGGCTTTGAATATTCCTATCTTTATCCGGGAATGAACAAGGTGATGCAGTCGGCGGGCAGAGTGATCCGTACCGTTGACGATGTGGGGGCCATCCTTTTATTGGATGAGAGGTTTGGTAACCCGCAATACACAAACCTGTTTCCCAGGGAGTGGTTCCCTTATGTTACCGTAAATATAGGAAATGTAAAGGAACGATTATCGGAATTTTACGAAAAACATTGATATGATATTTTTATGATATTATATCCTTATGGAAAATATTAAAAGATGAAGAGAAAAGAGGTAAGCAGATGCGTATTATTGAAGCAAAGGATTATGCCGATCTCAGCAGAAAGGCGGCAAATGTGATCTCGGCTCAGGTGATACTGGAGCCCCATTCGGTATTGGGACTTGCCACAGGTTCCACTCCCATAGGGACCTACAAACAGTTGATCGACTGGTATAACAAGGGCGATATCGACTTTTCAAAGGCAAAGTCGGTAAACCTGGACGAGTACATCGGACTGGACGGAAGCAATGATCAGAGTTACCGCTATTTTATGGATACCAACTTTTTTAACGGCATAAACATTAAAAAAGAAAACACCTATGTACCAAACGGAATGGCAAAGGACATGGAAGCGGAATGCGTAAGATATGATGAACTCATTTCTTCTCTCGGAGGCATCGATCTTCAGCTTCTGGGCATAGGCCATGACGGCCATATAGGATTTAACGAGCCGGGGGCGGCTTTTGAAAAGACCACTCACATCGTGGAACTGGAGGAGACCACCATTAAGGCAAATGCACGATTTTTCGGTTCTGAAGAGGCTGTACCAAAAAAGGCGATCACCATGGGCATAAAATCCATTATGAGAGCAAAAAGGCTTCTCCTTATAGCCAACGGACCGGACAAAAAAGATATCATGGAAAAGGCACTCCGCGGCCCCGTAACTCCCATGGTTCCGGCTTCGATCCTTCAGTTCCATCCCAATCTCACTGTAGTTTATTGTTTTGAATAACAGGAGAAATGCAATGAACATTTTTTATGACGGCAGATTTGTAAAGGGAGAGGTCGAGATCTCGGAGGGCGTTTTTAAAGAAGTACGGGTGCTGGGAGAAGAAGATCCCGGGGATCCCGATTATATGCTTCCGGGGTTTATTGACATCCACACCCATGGAAGAGGCGGAGAGGACTTCAGCTTTGTAAACGATGAGAAACTTAAAAAACTCGGCAAAAGCTATGCTTCCTGCGGTGTTACATCGGTTCTTGCAACTACCATGACCAATGAACCCGGGGCGGTGGAAGATTCTGTAGAGGCAGTGGGTAGAGCGATCCGCGGACCTTTGGACAGGGGCGAAGCCAGGATCCTGGGAGTGCATATGGAAGGCCCCTTTCTCGGAAAAGACAAAAAGGGCGCCCATGATGAGAAATTTTTGTGGGAATTTGACAAGATTTGGTTAGATAAAATCATTGAAAAAAGTAATAATAGCATCAGGATCATTTCGGTGGACCCAAGACTTTCGGGGGCTGCTTCCTTTATAAAGGAATATACCGGAAGGGGAATAGTGCTTTCCATAGCCCACACAAGTTCGGATTATGATACGGCTGTAACGGCTGTCAGAGCCGGGGCGGATCATGTTACCCATCTTTTTAATGCTATGAATCCGTTGAATCACAGAGCGCCTGGTGTAATAGGCGCGGCTTTTGACGAACAGCTCTTTTCCGAGATCATATGCGACGGTATACATGTGAATCCCACGCTTATCAGGATGTGGTTTAAGCTCATGGCTCCCAAAATGATCATAATCTCGGACTCCATGCAGGCTGCCGGACTTGAAGAGGGTAAATACTCTCTGGGCGGCATAGAAGTCTTCGTTAAGAACGGTAAGGCTGTTCAGGCGGACGGTACCATAGCGGGCTCCGTTACCGATGTGGGGACCGAGGTAAGAAATGTTATCTCTTTCGGCATCGAACGCGAAAAAGCGATACTTGCCGCCACTTTGAACCCTGCACTTTCCATCGGGATGCAGAATAGGGTGGGAAGGATAGCAAAGGGCTGTGCAGCGGATTACCTCATTACCGATGAGGGTCTGAATATAAAGAATGTTAGTATAAACGGGAGGACGATTTAATGTATTATTTAGGTGTCGATCTTGGAACTTCTTCCATTAAACTTGTTGTCATGGACGAAAAAGGAGCCATTCAGGCTACAGCGGGAGCGGAGTACGGACTTAGTTTTCCGAAGCCGGGCTGGTCGGAACAGGAACCTGCAGACTGGGTTAAGGGCATGAAGGAGAGCTTTAAGAAACTCTCCGAAAAAGTGGACCTTAAGAAAGTTAAGGGTATCAGCTTCGGAG
>JAEEGK010005757.1_pt1 | contig 29952 bp, 16 predicted proteins | sample 8958771 | NCBI WGS metagenome assembly JAEEGK01 (sample SAMN16246547, study PRJNA631951) | gut metagenome | biome: gut microbiome; feature: rumen; material: SC-attached | host: Bos | place: Iran: Karaj | collected 2018-10 | reverse complement strand
ATAAAATAAATATTAATTCAAGAACAATATTAGAGTATTTTAAAAATTAGAGTTCCTAAAAAATGCATTATTATTTAATAAAAAAAATACTTTTTTAAATTTTAAATTTTCATAATTTTTTTGAAATTAAATAAGTGACATTGAAAATTTTATTAAATTATAAAAGATAATAATTTAAGAGAAACTCATTTAATGAGAAGATAATATATTCCAAAAAGGAAGATTAAAAAAATATAATAGAATGTAGGAAAAAAACTCCAACTTCCAAAATAAAGAGAAAAAATGATATATACAACTACAAACTAACAATTATAATATATTATTTTAAATAAAAATAATTTAAAAAAAATAAATCTTTTTTTAAAAAAATGATAGACAGAGTACATGAAGTAAGTTCCCTTTACCGCACATTTCGTCCATCATTTAATGCATATAACTCTAATGGTGAAGGACGTGATATATATATTCAATATAATAATGGAGGATTTTGGAAAATGGATATTTTACCTGGTCAAAACATAACAAAATATTCTAATCAATCAAATTATCGTTTTCGTAGTTTAAATCATAGAGCAGCTCCTTTTAAATATCAAACTGATGGAAGTGGAAGAGATTCATATATTTCTTTTAATAATGGAGGATTAAGAATTAATACTAAACCACTTACTAATTATCATTTAAGTGATTTTTTAAGACAAGATAATAATAATTTATTAGAATGGAATAGAACTGGAAGTAATTGGAACAAAAAAAAATATTTAAGTAAAGCTGAAATTAAATATAATAAATTAATTAAAAATATTGAAAATGGAGTTGTTGATAGATTGTATAATAAAGAAAAACATAAGTTTATTAAAGACAATACTTTAGGAAATAAAGAAAAAGAATTTTCTAAAACTGAAAGTAATTGGATGGAAAGAAATAATTTTCAAAATGAAGGAATTAAGAAAAAAAATAATTTACCAAAAATCGAGAATATTGATCAAAATTTTATTTATGATATTGATAAGATTAATCGATATAGTGCAATTAAGAAATTTGAAAAAGACAATAAACCACCTGTTAATGATTATTTACATTTTAAAAACGATATTATTCCCACTGCAAATTTTTGATAACGATTCTATTGTTTTTTGATAATAACATTTTAATTTGAAAACAATTTTTTTTACTGAATAAAAAAAGACTTTATAAATTTAAATAAATAAAAATAAAACCAAATAAAAAAGAATAAAAAAATAAAATAAAAAAAAATGATAGATAACATATTAACATTTAAAATATTAACTTTAGGTGAGAGTTCAGTAGGAAAGACTTGTATATTGCGTCGTTTTGTTGAAGGACAATTTTTTAAGAACCAATTATCAACAATAGGAATAGATTTCAAAGCAAAAACATTAAAGATAGGAGATCATGATATTCGTTTGAAAATATGGGATACAGCAGGAGAAGAACGTTTTCGTCATATAACATCTCAATATTATAAAGGAGCAGAAGGAATAATATTAGTATATGATTTAACAAAAAGAGAAACTTTTGAAAAAATTAATGATTGGATGACTCAAATTAAAAATAATACAAGATCTAATGAAATTTCTATTGTTCTTTTAGGAAATAAAAAAGATATGGAAGAAAAAAGAGTTGTGACTACTCAAGAAGGAAAAGAAAGAGCAGATCAATTCAATGTTAAATTCTTTGAAACTAGTGCTTTTGATGGAAGTGGAATTAATGAAGCTTTTGAAAAATTAACTGAAGATATTATGAGCAAAAAAGAAATCCAATTTCAACAAGGAACTTTTGTTCTTGGCAAACAAAAAACTAATAATTCAAAAAATAATGGATGTTGTCAATAAAAAATATTATAGGTTTTTTAAAAGTTTTTTTTTAATTTTTTTTATATATCTTTTGATTTTATTTTATTTATCCATTTTTTTTGGTTTAAAAAAGGAAAAAATAAATTAATTGTTATTCAAATTTCAATTTTTTACTGCATTAAATAATAAAAAACTTAAAAAAATTCTATTTAAAAATATATTTTTGAATATTAAATAATAATTTTATAAAAAACCAAAAAAAATATTATTGAAAAAACTATTTATTCATTTATTATTCCAAAATTGACTTCATAACATTTTTAAATTCCTGAAAATCTATTTCATTATTTTCATCAGCATCAACATCAGAAATAATCGAATTAAATTCTTCTTGAGAAAATCCTTTATATTTCTTAAAAACAACTTGTAAATCTTCTATACTAATTAAACCATTTTTATTTTTATCAAAAAAATCAAAACCATCTTTTAAATTATTATCATTTAAAACAATTTCTTTATCAATAGCAGCAGCAACAAATTCAGAATATTCAACAGTTCCACTTTTATCAATATCAATATTGTGAAATACTGATTTTATAAAATTTTCATCTGGTTTTTCTCCTGTTTTTTCTATTAGTTCTTTTAAATGATGTACAAATTCTTTTTCTTCAACTCTACCATCATTATTATAATCAATTTGACAATATAAATTAGAAGCTTCATCTACTGTTTCATGATTTAAATTTCTTACTAAATATGCAAGAACTAATTTCTGTAAAATTTTAGTTGGTTTAAATTCCATTATTCTTTCTAAAACATTTTGTATTTTTTCATATGGAATAAAAGTTAATCTTTCTTTAATATTTAATTTCTTAAACCAAATATGATCAATTGCTTTTTGAGCACTAATTCTTTTTGGATCTTTATTTAATAATTCTTTTAATAAATCAACACATTCTTTAGAAAACTCTTTTAAATTATCCAAATTAAATTTCCCAATTTCAATTTGTGCTTTCATTTTTAATATATCTTTATCATCAAAAGGAAATTTTCCAGTTAATAAAGCATACATAATAACTCCACAAGACCAAATATCTCTAGTCTCAGTATATTTACCTTTTAGAACTTCAGGAGAAATATATTTTAAATTACTTTTTGAATCATCTAATTCAGCTCCTTTAACCATTTTTGCTGAAGTTGAAAAATCAATAATTTTACAATGAATAAAATGATCTTTTTGTTCATCGATTAATATATTTCCCAATGTTAAATTTCTATGAATTATCTTTTGGGAATGACAAAATGATAAAGCACTTAAAACTTGAAATAATATAATAGCAGTATTAAATTCATTTAATTTTTTTTCTTTTTTTAATTTATCTGCAACACTTCCTCCATTTAAATATTCATTAATTAAGCAAATAGCTCTAGGACAATTATAAAATTCATACATTTTAACAATATATGGATTATCAGTTTCTTCTAACAATTCAATTTCTCTTAAAAGTTCTTTTGATTTATTAAAATTTTTTTCATCTTTTTTAATAACTTTAAAAGCTCTTAAATCACCATTAGATTTTAAAGTAGCTTTATAAACTAAGGAAAATTCACCTTTTCCAATTAATTCTTCTATTTTATATTTATCTACTGGATTTCCACTTCCTTTTCCTATTAATACTGAATCTTTTAAAAAATATAACGATTCCATTGGATTGTTTTCTCTCGAATTTAAATTCGTTTTTGTTAAATCATTTATTTCATACATTTTTGCAAAATCCGCTGTCATTTCATTTGCTGTTTCTCCTTCAATTACTGAATCTTCTTTTTCATCTTGGGGACAACAATTTTTGAGGTAATTGTAATTTCCCATTTTTTTAATTATTTTATTATATTTTTTTAATTTTTTTTCTTTAGGTTTTTTATATTATTTTTTTATACTTAAGTTTATATTTTTAATTATATATAATTTTTATTAAATTTTTAAAGAAGATTTTTATTCTTTTTTATTTTAAACCATTAAACAGAAAAGATGAAAATACCTTAATAACTTAATCTTTGTCTTTATTAGAATCTTCACTTTTCTGACTTTTACTATCATTACTATCACTATCTTCATATTCTTTACCAACTTGTAAATTCTTATTCGTATTTTCTATAACTTCCTCATTTTCCACTTCTTCAATTTCTTCATGTTGCTTTTTAAGTAATTCTTTAACTAAAGAAAATTCATTTTTAATACTTTTTTTTCTTGCTTCATTAAATTTATTATTTTTTTCTTCATTTACTTTATTTGGTTCGGTTTCTTGAAATCTTGCTCTTAATTCTTTAAATTGGAAGTTTTCACCAAATTTAAAACTTACACTATTCCTTTTTTTTTTAAAAATATCATTGGAATTTATTGAATTTGGAATTCTTAATGATGATCTTTTACCTCTTGCAGAAGATAAATTATATAAATTATCATTATCATTTTTCATTTATAAATTATATTTTTAATTCATTAAAACAATAAATTAATATTTTATCGGATATAAAAGTTGAATGGATAAAACAAAATAAAGTTTTATCCACATTCATAGTTATTTTAAAAAATATAAAATGAGTATAATAAAAGACTAAGTAAAAGAAATAAATAATTAAATAATATAAAATAGAAAAAAATTTGGAATACATAAAAAAATTTAAATTAATATTTATTATTTTTTTTTAGCTAAACTTCTCCAATAATCTTTAGTAATAATAAAAAGTTGAATTGCAGAAATTGAATTTAAATCAAATAATTTTACATTAAAAACTCCAAATAAAAAGGTATCTTTAATAATAATATCATCTTTATTAATATTAACAGAAATATTATTTTTGAAATTATTTTCTACATTCCATTCTACTTTAAAAAATTCATCTACAGAACTAATATACATAGTATTGTCATTATTATTATTAATAATTTTTAAATTTTTATCTATATTTGAGATATGAGGAGAACTTAAACGAGACTCAAGAGAAAAAGAAGGAATTAAAATAGTTTTATTTTTTTGTGATTCTTTATCAACTGTTAATGAGTCATATAATTTATAAAAATTTGTATATAAATTTCCATTTTTATCTATTAATTTCCCTTTTAAATTTTTATTTAATTCTGCAATAATAATTTTATTCTTTTTATCATAAGTTGGAATTAAATAAATTTTTGAATTTGATGAAGAATCATTTAATATTTCTAAATTATCTTCAATTCTATTATAATAATAATTTTGATATATAAAAGATATTCCACTTCTTAAAGGGGGAATATAATTATAACAAAGTAAATCATTATTATTTTTTCCATTATATTCTAAATAATCAAAATTAGTTTCATTACTTATTTTTTCTTTAATAAATTTTTTCAAAGAACTAAAATTATTGTTTCGTAAAGAAAAAAGAATATTTTCTTCAAGAGAATTATTAACATCCATTGAATCAATTAATAAAGCTTTATCACCAATATCTTTTAAAAAAAATTCTCCTTTATTTTTTTTTTCACTTAAAATACAATATATATTAAATAAATTTATATATTTATCATTACTAAAATAAGTGGAAGTGGCCATTATTGAATAACCAATTAAAGAAGCAGTTTTAATAGATATAAATTTACTAAATTTATCTATATCATCATTTTTACTATTTGGATTATTATAATATATTTTTTTATTATCTTCATCAATTTTAAAGGATAAATTTTGAGTAAATAAATTTTTCATATATTCATCTAAATTATCATTAAAGTTTATTTCTATAATATCATATTCATGATTTTTTTTAATAAAATTAATTAAACTTTCAATTTGACTTGCCCAAGAATTATCTTTATTATTATAATTAATTGCACTTAAATGATTAATTAATATTTTAATTGGTTTTCCAAAAGAAGAACAAGAAAAATTGCATAAAGCAGTCATATTTTCATTATTTTCATTTTTAGGATAACAAATTAATATTTTAGGATATACACCTTTGATTAAATTATTAGGATAAAAAGATTCTTCTGATAAATTTAATACTTTTTTTTCATTTTCTGGTATTTTATCAATATAATTTTTTTCAGTTAAATTCCTAATTAAATTATTTATATCTTTTGAATAATATTCTATTAAATAATCATTTGGATTTGTTTCTAATTTTTTTTCATTTGAATTTTCAATTTCAAATCCACCATAATCATCACTTTCTTCTTCTTCTTCTTTTTTTGCATTTTTTTTTTCTTCTTTTTTTCTAACATTGTTATCTAATTCTTTACTATCATCAATATAGAAATCATTATATTGTTCTTCAGAATCATTTTTTTTTTTTTCATCTAAATCTTCTTTATTTAAATTTATTATCCTATTTTTATTTAATTCTTTTTTTTTTTCTGCTTCAATTCTATTTTTTTCTTCTAATTCTTTTATTTTTTTTTGTCTTTCTTCTTCATCAATTTTTTTATTTTCTTCTATAAATTCACTCATTGAATGATCTTCATTATAATTTTCTTCTTTTTCTTTTCCAATCATATCTATTCTTTTTAAAAATTCATCTCTTGACATCAATGGAATTGGTTCTCTTTCTATTTTAATTCTATATTTTACATTCTTTTTTTTATTGAAATTTGAATGATAACTTTCTTCAAATATTATCTCTTTATTACTTTGATAATTATTTTGATTAATCTTATAACTGTTTTTCTGAGTTGTATTGAAATTACTTCTGTTTCCTAAATAATTACCTTGCTTTTTAATTTTATTATTTTGATCACTATTTAAAAACATAAAATTATATCTTGGTTCTCCAGTGTTAACCTTTATTTTATATAAAGTTTTATTTATATTTAAATCATTGAAATTTTTATTTTTAAAAGAATCACTTTGATTTATTCTAGTTTTAGCAGAACTAACTCTACTTGGTTGATTAACAGAAGTTCTTGTTTGACTCTTAAATCTACTTCCATTAAAATCAATTCTATTATAATTATTATTTTCTCCATAATTTTTATAAAAAGAGGAAAAAGTACTATTATTATTATTATTATTATTACTATTAATAAAATTTGATATATAAAAACTTTTATTATTATTTTTCTTTTCTTCTTCAATATTAGAATACAGTAAATCTTGAATTAAATAATATTTAGCTTGTTTAATAGATTTCATTAAATCTTCATTTATTGGAAAAGTAATTTTATCTTGTCTTTTACTTCTATTATTTTTTTTAGGTGAACAACAAATTAAAAAAGGATCAATTTCGCCATTTGTAAAATCAATATATTTTCCTAAACTTGAATGTTGTAAAAAATTCATATCTGTTTTCATTTTAAGTAAATAATCATTATTAGAAATATATGATTTATTCATTCTTTTATAATTAAATTTCCCATTTAAGGATTTAAAAAATGATATTTCTCTTAATTTAATAATTGAACTAACACAATTAACTGAATCAAATCTTAAAACTTCAATTACATTTGAAATATCATTTAAAATTGAATCATTTAATTTTTTATTTCCATCTGGGAAAGTCGTTTCAACAATTTCATCAAATTTTCTTAATAATAGAATATTTTTATCTCTTTGAGAAGCATGTTGAGTAAATTTTATAAGAACTTTTCTAAATTTATTTAAATTATTTTTTTCATTTTCAATCATAATTTCTTTTTCTTCATTTGATAAATTTAAAATAGTATTTCTAAATATTTTTTGATATTCATTTGTAACTCCTAAATCTATCCATAAATCTATTAAAGAGGAAAATTCTTCATTTAAATTTAAATCATTTAAATCTAAATTATTATTAAAAGAAAGACTTTGATTATATTTATTAGTTTGATAATTTGATTTTGGAATATTTTGAAAATATCTATTATTCAATGATTCTTTTACTTTATTTGTTGCAGTATATGGTCTAATTGGTTTTTTTTTCATTTCTATTATTAGTTATTTTATAAAATAAATTAAATTTTTATTCTATTTTTGTGATTTATGAATTTTACATTATTTTATTTATAATTCTTCTTTTTTGTTATATAGAAAAAAATTTCTTTTTTTAATTAAATTATATAATTACATTAATCAATAATATGAATTTTCTATTTATATATATGTGAATTAAAATTAATTTGTAAAAACTTAACTTAAACTTTTTTTTTGTAATTTCATTATTTTTCCTAATAAAAATAAAAAAATTAAGTGCAGATTATTCAGATTACAATTTAAATTTTATTCTTTTTTTCTAACTATTTTTTCTGATAAAAATATGTCAATTGATTATTAAATCATATTATATTTATAATAACAAAAAAAAAATTCAAAAAAATAAAATATAATTAATTATAAATTCAGTATAATTTCAAAAAATTGCATTTATACAAAACTAGATATTAAAGGAATATTATAACTTCCAGTACAATAAGGTTTGATAAAATTTTTATTTGAGAATGATTTCAATTTTGAATTTTTTTGATTATTGAGTATATGTTTTCCTATTGTTTTTTGTAAATCAATAGTATTGTCAGAATTATTTTTATTAAGATTTTTTGAAGTATGAAAAAATAAAGAAGATTGATCTTTCGAAGAAAATTTAGTATCTCTTGTCATTATTTTTTGAGATATACTTTTTTTTAATTGAAATTTTTTTTCAATATTATAATTTATTAATAAAGATGAATTTAAAGTAATATTTTTATTTTTTTTTTTTTCATTTACTTTATTTAATTTAAATAATGATGAATTTCTAGACAAAGAATTATTTTTTGAAACAGACATCAAACTCGAATTAATAAATTTGTTTTTTTTTGAATTTATATGTTTAATTTTATTAGTAATTTGAAAAGGATGAATATTGATTTTTGTTTTTTCTAATTTCATATTATGTAAATCTTTATTATTATTTTGATTTTCATGATTTTTCTTCATTTCTCTTGATTCTAAATAATTTTTAATGACATTTTGATATTTATTGTCTTCATTTAATAAAGAAGGTAAACTTTTATCTCTGGTTATTTGTTCTCTAACATTAACTTGTCTTTCTATAGTTCTAGTTATGAAATCCTTATAATTATTATATTTTTCTTTTAAATGAATTTTCATTTTTAATAAAATATTTAAAGGAACTTTATCAACAGTTAAAGAAAAAAGAAAATAATTATCATAATTATTACTTGAATATAAAGAAAATATATAATTTGAATTATTTTCAAATAAACTTTCTAAACCAATAATAGCTCCTTTTCCAATACTTAATATTTTATGGTTTTGATTTTCATTATTAACATGATTAAATATTTTTTTTCTTAAAATAAATTCTCCTTTATATATAATAAATAAACAATTAGCTTTTTCTCCTTCAGAAAAAATTTTGAAATTTTTATTACATTCAATAGGAATAAAATTATTATATAATAATTTAGAATAATCATGACTTGAAATAGGAAAAGGAAATAAATTTTCTTTTAAAAAGTTTCGTTTTTGTTGATCACTATTTTGTAAGCATTTAAAAAAAGTTTTTTCAAAATTTTCAAAATTTAAAGAAAATAAATAAGTATCTTCTAAGGCAAAAACTGAACAAGTTCTATTTTGATGATTAATTAATCCCCAATCTCCAAAACAATATCCTTCACTTTTTTGAAATAATTCTTCTATATATATCTCTGTTGATTCTTCTTCTTTTATATTTTCATTATTTTTTGGAAAAAAAGTTGTAAGATTATTCTTATTTTCATTATTATTTGTATTATTATTTGTATTATTATTTTTATCATCTGTTGATTTTATTTTATTAAATCTTTTCTTCTTTAATATTTCTCTTAAATTTATAAATAAATTATTGACGAACGATGATTTTTCAGATTCATTATTATTTTTTGATTTTAAAAATTTAAAGTTTAAATTTTTAAATTTTAATTTACTAAATTTATTTATTTTCTTTTCTTTTCTAAAAGAAATTTTTCCTTTAATTATACCATAAAAATAATTTGATTCATCACCCTCATGAAATAAATAATTTCCTTTATTAATAAAAATTAATTCTAGATAATTAGCAGCATGAAATATAGAATGGTCATTAATTAAATTTAATTCACAATATTTTTTAAATCCCTTTAATTTTTTAAGTAAACACCAAATTTTCTATAAAAGTGAATTATAATTTTTACTTCTATATTCCTAGTTTTTAAATCATACATATTTTTTATTTTACTATCCCTTTTCAATTCTCCTTGTTTTGGTTTATTTAATTCTATAATTAATAAATCAGAGTAAGAACCATATAATTCACATTCTTGTTCAATGATTAATTCCAATTGCTTAATTGAATCTAAATTCATTAAAGAAAAGAAAAATTAATTAGTAAATATAATCAAATTAAAAACATAAAAATAAAATTTATAAAATAAATTAAAGATTAAATAAAAATATTGAAATAAAAAAAAGATTTAAAACATAAACAGAAAAATAATAATTGAACAAAAAATTTAGGGCGAGCGGGAATGTTTTTTTTTAAAAAAATGACATTTATTATTAATATTTATTAGTTAATTATTTATTTTATATATTTCTTATTTTTATTCTCCTTTATTCTTTTCATCTCTATTACTTCATCTCTAATTATTCTTCTTGTTCCTCATTTTCTTCTTCATCTCTTCCTTCACTTCTTCATTTTTGCTTCATTTTTTTTCTTTATTTCCTCCTAATGGTTTAACACTATCTTTTATTTAAAATAGTATTCCTTGTAAAAATTACAAGTAATTTTTTTTCATTAATACATATATAAATATTAATTTTCACTTTTTTCTATTTATTCCTAAATATTTAAATTCTTTTATTATAGAACATCCTTCTATTCATTTATTATCTTATCCTATTAATTCTCTACTCTTTTTATTATTCACTCCATTTTTCAATTTTCATATAAGGAGTAAATTAAGATTGTGGTGAATGTATATTTTTAATATTTAATTCCAAAAAAACGCAGAAGAATATTCTTTATCAGCATTATCACTATTATTTTCAAATTTCTTAAATAAAGAATATAATATAAAAGTGATAATTATAGATGTATTCTTTTACCCTTCCCTTTTTACTTTTTTTATCTTATTTTATTTCTCTCTTCCATTATTATGTTTTTTTATTATATTCCATATTTTCTTCCTCACTTTTTTTTTTTTCTTTTTTTTATTAATTCTTTTTCTATTTTTTTTGTTTATTAATTTTTTTTCTTATTTTTCATTTATATTATAATGATTTATCATTTATATTTGTTTTCTATCGAAATATACTTATTTTAGTTATTTTTAATTTTTATTTAAAAATTTAAGTAAATAATGAAAAACAATTATCATATTATTTCAATATTAGGAAAAGGAGCCTCTTCTGTTGTTTATAAGGTTAAAAGCTTAATTGATGATAAAATTTATTGTATGAAAAAAATACAATTAAAGGAAAATGAACAAATCGAAGACAATAATGAAGTTAAAATAATATTAAATTTTTTTCAAAAAGAAAACGCGAATTCTATTTCAAAACATATTGTAAAATATTATTCTTATTTTTGTGAAAGTATATATTTATATATTATTATGGAATACTGTGAATATGGAGATTTATTTTCTCTTTTAAAAACATTTAAAAAGAGAAAATTATTCCTTAAAGAATCTTTTTTATGGGATATAACATATCAATGTTTATTATCCTTAAAATATTTACATTCAAAAAATATTATACATAGAGATATTAAATTATTAAACATATTTATGACAAAAGATAAAATAATTAAAATTGGTGATTTTGGTATGAGTAAAATTATAGAAAATGAATCAGAATTGTTAGATTTGAATCATGTTGGAACTCCATTATATTTACCACCTGAAATAATAAAAAAAGATAATTATGATTTTAAAATTGATATTTGGTCTTTGGGATGTTCACTTTACGAATTAGCAAATTTAAATCCTCCTTTTCATGATGATAATTTAGAAAAATTAGGAAATAAAATTATGTATGATGAAGAAAACCCTTTATCAAATATGTACAGTCAGAATTTAAAAAATTTAATTAAAGCAATGTTAGTTAAAGATAAAAAAAAAAGAATTTCTATTAATGAATCAATTAATCAATTTATTCCTGAGAGTATTATTGAAAAATATAATCAAAAATTAAATATTCATCATCAAGAAAGTAAAGTCACATTTAATGTTAAGAATAAAAATTTTCAAATGTATAATGAATATAGAAAAAATATTAATATAAATGTTAGTGAAAAAATAAAAGATAAAAATTATTATTTAAAAGGAGGAAGACAAATTTATAAATTTTTAAGAAAAAAAGAGTTTAATGAGAATTCTTTTAGGAAACAGCTTTTTCCTACAATTTATCAAGGGAGAACTTGTAATTTAAATGGAGATTCCGAATTTAAGGATTCAATTTCAAAAGAAATTACTTTAATCAGAGATGAAAAAAAAAAAGAAACAACTGAAAATAAAGAAGAAAAACAATTGCCTTGTTTATCTTATCGAAAAGAGATAGATTTATTTCCAAACAAAAATTCATTTATTTTTCATAATCATAGTAAATCTTTTAAACCAGGTATTAATAAATATATGATTTTAAAGAGTCATAACAAAGCTTTAACAATATATGATTTATAAATAGATTAAATTTTTTGTTAATCTAAATTTGGAGTATCTTTTAATATATATATAAAATAAATATATTAAATGTATAAAAATAATAAATAATTAATTAAAAATTATTTATATTATTTGAAAAATAATACCTGAAAATTTATAAAATTTATATTAAAATTTAAACAAAAGATTAAATCTCAGTTCAATAAATTTTCGACATTTTTATTATCAAAAATAGGTTTTTCAGTAAATAATTCAAATTCGATAGTATTTAAATCAAATTTTTCTAAACCATTATTACCAGAACCTCCAAGAAAAATTATCCTTTCTCCAGAAGTAAACATACAATGTTCACAAATAGGATAAAAACTTCCAATATCATAAACAGGAACAATCCAAGTAAAACTTTCTAAATCAAATATCCAAATATCATTTAATATTTGTGTTTCACTTATAAATTTATTTCTACCACCATAAACCACTAAAATATTTAAAGGAGAAAAGAAAGTCATTCCACATAATATTCTTGGAGGAGGTTGTTTTCCGTTTGAAGGAATGTTTACTATATCTACTGGTTTAACTCCAATTCTAATTAACCATAAATTCGAATGAAAATTACCTTCTTTTTCCATTCCTCCAAATATATAAATTCCTTCTATTTTAATTTTATTTCTTTTATTTTTAGAAATTGAACCTTCAGGAAATTTATATATATTTAAATCATTATGAAATATTATATCTTGATTTTTAATTACTAAAACTCCAGTATGAAAAGCAATTTTTGGTATTTTTATTAAACTTTTATAACTTAATTTTGTCCATTTAAATTTTAAACATTCAAATAACAATAAATCATCTAAAAATTCTCCTTCATCATTTATTCCTCCATGAATTAAAATATTATTTCCTATTCCTATTCCTATATGATTTCTTCTCCATTGTACAATTTTATAATTATGACATTTAGGATAATAATATATTTCTTTTTTTAAATCATAAATTGTAATATTTTCTTCTCTACTTCTTATTAATGAACCACCCATAACATTACCTCCAAAAATATATAAATAATCTCTATAATATGTCATTGAATGACCATATCTTGGTAAAGGACATTCATCTTCTTTTGCTTTCCCTATTTTTTCCCATGTTAAAAATTCATTTTCTTGTTCTAAATTTGTTTTTTTATTTAAAATTGATTTTTTCCTAATTTGACATACCCACATTTCAGAAAAAGATTTGCTTTGTAATCCACCAAAAACATATATTGTTCCATTTTCTGATGTACAAAGTGCAAATTGACCTCTTGAAGAAGGATGATATTGAGTAAAAATTTGACTTGGAAATATTACTATATCATTTTTTAATTTATTAAAAGGTTGAATTTGATATTTTATTGGAGGTAATTTTTTTTTTATTAAATCAGCATTTTTTTCTGTTATATATTTATTATTATTTGCTATTCCACTTAATGGTTTTGATATTTGTTTAGTAATCTTTGTTACTGAATTTGTTAATCTAGATATTCTTATTTTCGGCATTAAATTTATTAAATGTTTTCTTTTAGATAATTCATTTATTTTTTTTTGAAATTCTTCATATTGAACACCTAATCTTATTGTATTTACTTTTTGATATATATCATTATTTAAATTTAAAACTTGTTTTGAATTAAATGGATCTAAATATTCATTTCCATATTTTGTTTGATGAGAAGTTGTGTTTATACTTTTATTTTGGTTGTTATTTTTTATTTTAAATATTTTTCTTATTTCATCTTTTTCTATTAATGATAAATCAGTATTTAAATTATATTTTAAGGAAATCTCTTTTTCATTGTCTTCATAAATTTTTGATTTATATATATTTGATAATGCTTCACTATCTTTTAATGTTAAATTAGGTTTAAATAGTATTTTATAAGATTTTAAATTATTTTTCTTAGAAAAAGAACTTTTAGTAAATGATGATAAAGTTTCAAAAGTTTTGTCAGAGTTTATTGTAGTTGCTACTTGTGATTTATGAATAAATCTATTTGATTTGGTGATAAATTTTTTATATAAACTTCTCTTTTCTGAAAAATTATCTTTAAAAATTGATAAAGTGTTCATGAATTAATTATATTTTAAATTATATTAATATAAATTTATTTTTTTTTCAATAAATTGCCAAAAATATATAAAAAATAATAAAATAAAAAAAAATTTAGAATAGAAAAATAGAAATGGTAGAAATTTCAGAACCATCTCATATTAATAAATCTATAGAAAATACAAATCAATTTTCCTCTTCAGTAGAAAATATAGATTATAAAATAGAACCAATAGAAACTATTCAAAAAAATATTAATACTTATCAATCAAATAAGAATCAAGGAAATAATATAATTTATAATGAAAAATTAAGAAAAAAATATGTAATTAAAAATTCCAATCATTTCGATAACAGATACACAAATTCTTATAATCATCATTCAAATAATTATGGTACTCATTTTGGAAGTCAAAATTTAAAAAATTCATATAGAACAAATTCTTTATTAAATTATAGAAATAATTATCAAGGAATAAAAAAAAATTCAATTGAATTAAACAGAAATCAAAATTATAATTATAATGGAATTAAAAAAAAGAAAATGGAAGAACATCTTAAAATTAATTCTTCTTTAAAAGGTAAAAATCACAATCAATTATTTTTTATTCATGCATATGATAAATGTTCTGATTTTTCAAATTATTTTCCTTTTCTCAATTTGAATTTAAAATTTTTAAAACAAAATTCTAAAATGAAAGACTCTGAAGGAGAACAAAATGAAAACAATCAAAATTTAAGTAATAAAGTAATATCACCTAATATAAATAACAATCAAATGTGGAATATGAATATTATTAAAAATCAAAATCAAGTTAATCCTTTAATGTATAGAATGAATGTTCCAACTCCTTCAAATTCAAATATGAATAATATTCAAATACAATTAATGAAAAAAATGATGATTAATAATATGAATATTCAAAATAATGTTCAAAATAATCAAATGAATATTAATAATAATTTATTAATGAATCAAGTTAATCAAATCAATCAGAACTTTAATAATTTAATATTAATGTATAAAGCACTAAAAAATAATAATCAAAATAATACAAACCAAAACATTCCTCAATATTTACAATTAATACAACATTTACAACATATTTATATGGAATTTTCAAAAATGAATAATCTCAATAATCCAAATTTTAATAATATATCTAATAATATGTCAATAAATAATACAAATAATTTAAATACAATAAATAACATTAATAAACAAGAGAATGAAAAAATAAATCCAAACGATATAAACAATTCTCAAAATATTCAAAATATTTTAAATTTATATCCAAAAGAATCTTTTATTAAACCTTATGCTCCAATATTAAAATTATCTCCTCCAAAAACGATAAATCAACAATTTAATTATAATTTCCCAACATATAATTTAAGTCCAATGAATATTAATAGTAAACTAATAAATAATAATAACATAAATAATATGAATAATAATGAAGATTATAGAAATTTTACTGAACCTTCTCAAGAAACAATCGATGAAAATTTAAAAACAGGGAAATATTTAACTGGTACAATAAGAATGAATAAATGTCATACTCATGGTTATATAACAGTTAAAGGTTTAGAAAATGATATTTTAATTAGAGGAAATAAAAATTTAAATCAATGTTTACATTTAGATGAAGTTATAGTAGAATTATTACCAATTGAAGAATGGAAACCTCTTGTTAATAAAAAAAGAAAACTTTCATATGTTAATGAAGAACAAATTCCAATTATTAATTCTAAAGAAGCTTTAACTGATATTGAAAATGAGGGAAATCCAAATAAATTAATTAATAATAATCATAGTTTATATAGTAATTATAAAGAGAAATTTGACACAAAAGAAGAAAGATTAAAATATATTAATCAAGTATATGATTTAAGACCAGAAGGAAGAATTGTTAAAATATTACAAAGCCCAAATAAAGAAAAAGAACAAATAGCGAAAATTGAACTTTTTCAAAATCAATTATTTGCAGTTCCAATAGATGAAGCAATACCAAGAATTCAAATCAAAAATAGAAAAAGAATTGAAGTAAATAAAAATGGAGAATTAATATATAAGAATAAATATTTCTTAGTAAAAATAATAGGATGGAATACAAATTCAAAATGTCCAAAAGGAATAATTCAAAATGAAATAGGAACATGTGGAAATATAGATGTAGAAAGTAAGGTTTTATTAAGGCAATATGGTATTGAATACAATGAAAATTTTTCAAAAGATATAATTGAAGAATTAAATAAAAAAATAGAAAGTATAAAAATTAATGATGTATATATTAAAAATTCAAACAGAGTAGATTTACGAAATGATATTATATTTACAATAGATCCATATACAAGTAAAGATTTAGATGATGCAATATCAGTTAAATTAATAAATGAAGAAGAAGGAATATTAGAAGTTGGAGTTCATATTGCAGATCCTTCATCATATATAGATCCAAATTCTTTATTAGATAAACAAGCTATTTTTAGAGGAGCTACAATATATTTAGTTCAATTAAATATACCTATGTTACCTAAAATAATTTCTGAAAATATTTGTAGTTTAATGCCTAATAAAGATTCACTTGCAATTTCTTGTATATTTAGAATTAATTATAAAACTGGAGCTCTTGATTTAAATTATAAACCTAAATTTGATTTAAGTGTTATAAATTCTAAAGCAAAATGGAATTATGATTTAGTTCAAGATATCATTGATGGTAAAGATATTAAATATGAAAATTTAAATGAAAATGATGGTACAAAACCTTTAACTGAAGATATTTTTAATGAAATGGTTAATAGTATTCATTTATTATATCAATTAACTAAATTAGTTAGAAAACAAAGATTTGAAAGTGGTTCATTAATGATTAAAAATGACAATATTCATTTTGATTTAGATGAAAAAACTAAATCACCAATAGGATTTAAAATTGAAGAAAAGAAAGATTCACATAGTTTAGTAGAAGAATTAATGTTAATTGCTAATAAATTATGTGCAGAATTTTTATATGATAATATGAAACATTATGCTTTAATAAGAAGGCATCCTTATATAAATGATAATAAATTTAATGAAATTCAAAGATATTTAATTTCAAATAAAATTAATGTTGATTATGAAGAACCTCAAGAATTAAACAAATTATTATTAGATATACAAAAAAATAATATAAATAAATTTCTATGTATACAACATAAATTAAAAACATTTATGTTAAGAGCAGAATATGTTATAGCAAAATATTTTGATTTTGATGAATTAAAACATTGTGCTTTAAATTTTGAATTATATACTCATTTTACATCTCCAATAAGAAGATATCCTGATATTATTGTTCATAGGCAAATAAAAGAAATATTAAAAATGAAAAAAGGAGAAATTCAAAAGGAAGAGTTTAAAATATTTGATGAATATTCTCCTTTAATGGAACATTTTAATGATGTTTATAATAATAGTAAACAAATTTCTCAAAAAAGTGAAAGAATATTTCAATGTATTTATTTAAGAAATATTCCACATAAAAAATATGAAGCTTTAATAATGGATATTAATGGTAAATCTAATAAAAGAATTAATGTTAATGAAATTACTGTTGCTTTGTTTGTTCCTGAAATTAATTTAGAGTTAGAATGGAAAAAAGAAGATAATGAAAATATTATTAATATTAGGTTTGAAAAAAATGATAATGAATTAATTATAGATTATAAAACAGAAAAAGGGGGAATTGGAAATAAAACATTAAGAACTTATGATAGTATAATAGTTGATTTAATTTCACAAGATTCAATTCCCATTGATGTTAAATGTGTGTTTAATTTGAATTAATTATTTTGAAAATTTTAATATTCTAAAAAAAAATGAAAATATTAAAAATTTGTATTTCTTTTTTATTTATTAATTTTTTTAATGGTTGAATGTATTTTCTGAATAATAATGTTAAATATATTCAGTCAGTAATATAATATTTATTATTGTGTTGATTAGTATATCATTCAATTAATGAATTTATTCATTGATTTTTGAAAAATAATATATAATTAATATATTAATTAAAAATAATTAATTTTTATTATATTCTTTTAAAATCTCCAATAAAATAGTCAAAAATAAAAGAAAATGGAAGATAAAAAGGAAAATGAAGAAAATAATAATAAAAACAAAAATTCAGAATATTATGATGAAAATGGAAGACCAAGATATGAAGAAATAATAAAATATGAAAATGAAATTAGAAAAGAAATAGAAGAAACAACTCCATTAGTAAGTGAATTAAAACCTACAACAGAATTATTACAAGAATTTGAATACTCAGAATATTCAGAATCAATTAAGACAATAGTAAATAAATATGAAAATATAAGATTAATAAGAAGAGATGGAAATTGTTTTTATAGAGCTTTTTTATATAGATTATTTGAAGAAATTTCAATTTCAAAAAATGAAAAATTATATAATAATATAAAAAAAATAATTGAAGGAACAAAAGATTTAACAGGAAGAAATGGATATGATTGGATTGTAATTGAAGACTTTTATAATGTATTTATTAATGAATTAAATTCAGCTTATCAAATCGATTTTGATAATAGTATTCAATTTATAGATAAATTATTTGGAGATAAAGAAAAAGGAAATTATTTAATTGTTTTTGTTAGATTATATATTGCAGCTTATTTAAAAGAAAATAGAATTTTATATGAAAGTTTCATTTTTGATGAAGCTTTTGATAATTGGATTCAAAGAGAAGTTGAAGCAATTGATAATGAATGTGATCAAATTCAAATTATGGCAATAGTAAATGCTTTTGAAGTTTGTGTTAATATTGAAACTTTAACTCCTAAATCTGTCGATACTATGAAATTTCCAGAAGATAGTAATAAAGATATATTATTTAATGTTCTTTTCAGACCAGGCCATTATGATATTTTATATTCTAAATAAAAGTTAACTAAAATTTTAAAATTTTGAATTAAATTTTATTGTAAAAAAGTATATCTCATTTTTTATGTTAATTTCAATTTTTATTTTAAAAAAAGTAAAAAGTAAAAAATTTTAAATTACAATTGTGAATTAACATCATTTTACTCTGAAAATTGGGTATATAAAGATTATAAATTTGCAGAAAAAGGAATAAATGATAATAAAGTTGAATTAGATAAATGTGTCATTATTCATAATTGAAGAAATATTATCATTGTGTATAGAATTATTGTGTTCATACTAAAAATAAAATTATTCTATATGTTTAAAAACAATTGAAGAATGATTATTAAAGAAAAAATTTTAAAAAATATAATAAAAAATAAATAATTTTCTATTTTTAAAATCTTATCAAAAAAAAATTACTCTGTATATCCTTTCATAATTTTAATTAAACTCATATGATTAACTTCATAAGTAGGATAATAACTTCCAAGCATTCCAATAAAAACTCCAAAACTAACTAAAGAGAAATATAATTTATAAGGGAAATTAAAAACAAAAGGTAATTCAGCAAACATATCAAATTGTAAAATTAAAGTAACAGAAATAACAACTCCAATAAAAGTTCCAGTAATAACACTAGAACAAATAATACAAGCAGCTTCATACATATAAATTCTTGTACTTTGTTTAACATTAACACCTATACTTCTTATAATTCCATATTCACATATATTATCTTTAATATTTGAATAAAATGAAGTCCAAATTAAAAAGAAAGATAATATTAAAGCTATAATACCTAAAATTAAAAATATTATTTCCATTATATCTTTTATTTCTTCTGATGATTGGATTATTTCATCTAAGAATGATGTTCCTGCTGCATCATCAGCTAATAAATTTTTTAATTCATAATATACTCTTTCTTTATCTGCTTGTTTTGCATTTTTTTTAAATTTTATATATAAACCTTGTTTTCTAATACCATCTAAAGTCTTTTTTATTGATTTACTATTATCTAATCTTTTTTTTAATTTTGGATTCAATTCAATTTCTCTTTGAATAAATTCTTTAAATTGATTAAATGAAGTATAAAAAGGAGCATTTCTTGATAAAGCAATATATGAAGAATAAGATGGTGATCCTGGTAATTTAGATGATAAACCTACAATTCTTGCTGGAATATTTTGTTTATATCTTCCATTTATTATTATTTTTGCTGGATTATTTACATCAATTGCCATTAAATATTTTAATCCATCAGAAGCAATCACATTAAATTGAAAATCTTTCAATTTATATTTTTCATAATTTGGATCTGATGGAAAATTTATTTCATCATTTTTATTATTTAATATTTTTCCGATATTTGGATTTTTATATAACATTGATATTAAATCTGGTTTTCCTTCTATTATAGAATAATTTAATTTATCATCGAATTCAGTTACTTGATATAAATCACTATAACCTGAAGCAACATAACTTTCATCAATTGCATATAAATCTCTTGTTATTTTTGGATTTCCATTAATTGCAGAAGTACTTGATTTGTATCCTATAATAGTACTTAATGGAAATGAATATAATGAATAATTTTGAATTGGATTATCATTATCATTTATTACTTTTTTTAAAAATGAATCAACTATTTTTTCATTGAGAGAAATATCTTCTTTTGTATTTGTATATAAAACTGCAATATCTCCTCCTAATGTACTTTTTGACAAAGTTTGAATAAATGCTACAATTAAATTTAAAGTGCATCCAGCAAATATTATAAATCCTAAAGCTATCATAAACATTAAAGAAACTTTTTTATTTCTTTTTTGATGACCTTCCAAATTTTTAAGTACAATCATTTTAATATTTCTATCTTTATAAGCAAATATCATAATAACTTCTAAAATTAATTTTTCTAAAGAAGGAACTAAAAGTTGAACTAAAATAATCATTCCTAAAAGCATTGTTAATAAAATTAACATCATAATTAAAATAAAAAGACCAGGTTTTAATAATATATAACTTAAAGGAGCTAAATAATAAGTAGAAAAACCAATAATTAATAAAACAAGAGAAGAAGTTAAAGCAGAAGGAGAAATTCCTAAATTTTCTAATTTAATCATAGAAACAACTAAATCTCCAGTTGATTTGTTAAATAAAGTTAAAGTTTCTTTTAAATTAGAATCAAGACATTTTTTAATTGGAAAATATGAAGAAATTAAAGGAATAGAAATTCCAATTGAAACTCCAAAAAGAATGGTATTTGTATTTAAAAAATATGGTATAACTATTGAAGCATGCCAATTTAATAAAAATCCTATATAATTATTACAAATATATGCAGTAACTAAACCAAAAATTAATCCTGGAATTGCAAAAATTAATCCTTGAAGTAATATCATTATTATTAAATTTCTTTTTTTAAATCCTAATGACCTAAGCATTCCAAATTCATAAGTTCTTTCATCTACATTTCCTAACATTAAAGTATATACTAATATTACACTTAACATCCATAAAAATCCCATTATTATCATAAATATATTTTCTAAAAATACCATTCCCATTTCTACATTCACCATTGAATTTACAATTGGAATATTAATTGAAACTGGAAAATCATTTCCTAAAGTTTCTAAAATTTCTTTTGTTTGTTCAGTTAATTTATATCTCATTTGTTGTGGAGTTAATTTATAAACTTCATATTTTTCTTTTAAAATTGCATTAACAGTCAAAGCATATTTATTAATATTGAAATTTTTAACAGCAGAAACAATAGTTTGTTTTAAGTATCTAGAAATCATATCATTATTAATTTTTTCAGCAATAATATCAAATCCTCTTAATAAATTAGATAATAAATATGAATTAAAATAATTACTATCAAGAGCAATAACGTTTCCACTTGCACTTGGCCATTTTCCATCTTTTTTAACAATATCAACCACATTTAAATCTAATTCAATTGTTGCTATATTATCTAATTCAGTATCATTAAATTTTTCTAAAAAATTTGTTATATTTAAAGGAATTTCTATTTCTTGATCATCATCATCTGAATCAAATTCATTTAATATATCTATTATTTTTTCATTTATTTTTACTATTCCTTTTTCTTTATCATATTTTAATATTGAATTAATTAAATTTGGTTCTTCACTAAATATTTGATCTGTAATATTTTTAAAATATGGGATTGATTGAATTAAAGGATTATCTAAATATTCTTTTTTAATTGAAAAATCTTTTAATTCAGTAATATTAATTTCACTTGTATTAATTTTTAAATAATTAGATATAAAATTCTTAATATCACTTTTTTTAAAATTAATACTTTCACTAATTCCAAATTTTTCAAGTCCAGATAAAATTATTTTTCTAACATAAGTTCCCATATCAGAATATTCATCTTCAATTTCATCATCAATAGTAGGTTCATTAATATCTTCTTCAACTTTTTCTTCATCTTCATTATCATTTCTCCGACCAAAAGCATAATAAAAAGCTTGACCAATATTAACTTGTCTCAAAGCTTTTAATAAACTTGAAAATTTAATAACTAAATTAACTTTAGTATTTTTTTCATCTAATTTTAAACTCTTATATAATGATTTACTAACATAACATTCATTTAAATATAATTTTTTAACTATATTTTCTCTTCCCATTCCAATTTTATTTTCTAAATCACTATCTAATAAAATTAAATTTGATAAAGCCCAATTGGCAGTATTATTTTTATAAGAAGTTGAATTTCCCATAAACATCCATCTTGGAGTAACTCCTTTTAAAAAAGAAATATTTTGTAATTTTTCTCTAATAAAATCAAAATCTAACATACGGAAATTAAATTGTTCGTATGTGTTATTTTGTTTATTAATTATAAATCTATTAAATCTATTATTTGATGATTGAACGTGTCCTGAAGAAATTTTAGGAATGAAAATCATATCTGCTTCACTTACCGTTTCTTCTACTAATCTAAAAAAAATTAATGGAGATAATGATATAACATTTTCTATCATTGTTAAGAAAAATACTACTAAAAATATTGAAATTAATCCTATTTTAAATGCTCTTTGCTTTTTTATTAAGTCTGATTTTAGATAATTGCATATTACTGTTAAATTTGCTATTTGATCATTAAGAAACCCCATTAATTATGAAAAATAATATCATTTTAATTTATTTATTTTAATAGATAGAGAAATTTGAAAAATAGATTTGGTGATTTTGAATTTTTTTAATTTAAAAAAAAAATAGAAATAAATGATAAAAAGTTTTTTATTAAATTGAAGTATTTAAATGAAAAATATTTAATTATTTTATATAAAACTTACATTTCATTTTCTCAATCTAAGAATAAATAAATTTCAAAATGAAAATTGGGGTCAAAAGGAGAATGATATAATAATTATATGAATTAGGGTTTTATGAATCTTCCTTTCTTTTTAAATAATGTAAGTTTTAAACAGAATTTCAGAAAAGAAAAATTGCAGTTTTTGGTTATGGGTCGGGCCGGGTCTCCTATTTAATTTAATTATTTTATTAATTATAATTTAATATTAGTCTCTGTTATATTCTATTCAATCTTATCTTATAACATTTATGAATAAAATAAAAAATTTTTTAAAAAGTATTTAAATAAATTTATGGAACTAAAGTGAATTTTTTAATTTATATTTACAATTAGTTTGAGAAAAAAGGATTAATCAAATTTATTTGACCTTCATTCAATCACAGAAATACTAATCCAAATTAAAATTTAAAAAAAATATAAAAAAATAATTGTTTTTTTGGAAGACAAATAAAAAGAATCTTCATTCGGAAAAATAATAAAAATATTAGGTCCATAAGAAGTAACAGAAAACATGACAGGAGAGAAAATATAAGAATTGCTAAAAATAAGTTGGTCGAATTCAAAAAATTGTTCTAACAATAAAATATCATTTCTATTTAATAATTTATTATATGAATTAATTATAATATGATTAATAAAAAAAGATATAAATAAATGTTTAAAAAAATTTATTATTAAAAAAACTATTAAGAGATAAGATTTTCATAATAATTTAAATTTACTATTGATTTTGTTTTATTTGATGTTGTATATAAAGTTTGTTTTTCTTTTTCTTCATTATTCATTCCATTTAAAATATGTTTTTTATCAAATAACAATTTTTCAACTTTATTTGCTTCATCAATTATTTTTTTATCATATTTCATTTCAAATCCATCTTCAATGGAAGAATTATTTTGAGGTAAATCAAATATTTTTTCTTTAGAACCATTCTCATTCAAAATTATATTATTATTATCTAAATTTTTTTCTGTTATTTTTTTAAGCTCAGATTCATTTTTTTCATTATTTAATACTGGTGAAATATTATTGTTTATATCAGATGAAGGTTGCATTGAAATAATATTTTCATCAGATAATTCATTAATTTTTTTTACTGATTCTTCTAATTCAAATAATCTTTTTTCGTTACTATTATTTGATAATAATTTTTGATTATCATTTTCTTTATTATTTTCTTTGATAATATTTTCAAAATAATTTAATTTATCTTTAATAAGTTTTTGTTTATTTTCTAAAATTTCATTTGTATTTTTAGATAATTCAGGTTTGAAAGGATAATTTTCCTCATATTTTAATTTTTTATCTTCTAAATTTTTTTCATATATATTTTTATAATCATATAATCTTTCACTAACATCTGAATTAATATAACTTTGATTAATTGTTGATTTTTCATTAATTTTTGGAGAAAAAGTACATTCTAAATCTTCTTGAATTGTATTTAATTTAATTTCTTTTATTTGTAAAAAATTTTCATTTCTTTCTAAAATATCTGATTCTACTTTAGAATTTATTTCATTATTTAATTTTGGTTTAAAAGTTATTCCTTGTTCATTTAAAATATTTTCTTTTAATTTTTCAAGTCTTTTATTTTTTTCTTTTAAATATTTTTGTGATTCAGATATTAATTTTAACTGTTTTGGATTTAATTTAATGATTTTTGGATGAGGAATTGATTTTTCAATTTCTTTTTTAATTTTATTTAATTTTTCACTTTTAAGTTTTTCATAATTATTTAATCTATTAATAAAATTATTATTTTTCTCTTTAATATTATTTATACTATTCTTTTGTTTTATTTTTTTTAAATAATTTTCTTTTATTTTATCACGAATAATATTTGGAGTAAAAGTATAAATTAAATTAAGTTTTTCTTCTTTTTCTTTACTTAATTTTTTTATTTTTTCTTTTCTTTTTTCATTATCATTATATAAAGAATTAAACAATTTTTCTTGTTCTTTTTTTGAAATTGTAGGAGTTTTATGTCTTTCCACATTAGCACTATGATTTATTCTTTTTGAAGTTTTATTATTAACTAATATTTTTTTTTTTGTTAATGATATTTTATTTTTTCTTGGAATATAAGGAATTTTTTTCTGATACATTATCTTTCTTTTTAATGGTATTTTTTCAAATATACTGAAAGAAATTTGTTGTTCAATTTGTGAATTACTATTATTATTATCATTAATAGGATTTTCAAATAAATTTTTTCTCCATTTATACAAAAATCTTAATAATAATTTCTTATATGATCTTGAATAAATTATTAAAATTTTTCTTATAAATTTTATAACTTTTTTATCATCATAATCAATATATTTTTCAAAAAGACTATTACTCATTTCTTTCAACTTTAAATTTTGCTTCAAAGAATATAAATATTGATGTATAATTTTCACCAAATTTTCATTTGAAATATCTTTCTCAAAAGTTTTAGAATCATCGATTAATAATCCCTAATTAATTTATAAAAAATGTCTTACAAATTCTTTTAAATATTCTATAAATGCATGATTTACTAGATTAAGGTTCATTTATATTTATTATAAAAAAATATGTAAAATTAAAATATTTTAAATAAATGTTTTATAAAAAAATCATATTTAAAAATGAATATCAAAATAATTTTTTTATTCCTTTTTCTTATGATAGAATTATCAAAAGAAGAAGAATTATCAAATAATTTCACAAATATTAATATGATAAATAGAAATTCTTCTTTATCTTTACAATATAATTCATATATATTTAATAATAATCCTTTTAAAGGTGATGAAAAAAAAAAAGAAGAAAATAAAAATCAATCTTTAGATAATGGATATGATATAAATAAAATAATTGCCATTATTCTAATAATCTTTATTATTATTACAATTATAGTTTTGACTTTTTTATTCATCAAAATGAAAATACAAAAAAATTATTTATTGAAACAAATTAAATCTATATCTATGAGAGATAGTTTAAAAGATGAAAAAGAAGAAAATCTTATTAATGATGATATGGTCGATGTTTTACAATAAAAATATAGTAAATATTTATTCTATGAATTTTTTGAATATTTTAATATTAATTTTTAAAATTACCTTAATTACTCTTTAATTCAATTTTAAATTAAATAATATTATTGTTAAATTAACTAAACTTTAACTTTTTATTTGAAAGTATAATTCATAAAATATAGAATTAATTAAATTAAATCCTTTTTTCAACTATTAATTTTTTAATTGTTTAAATATTTGGAAATGTTAAAGAACGGTATAATAAAAAAATTAATAAAAATATACTCACCCAAAAACAAAAATAAATTTAATTTCAGAATAAATATACTTATTCAAAAAGAAATCTTAACAAAATTCCCAACAACAAATAAATAAATAATTTAAATAAAATATAAGATTGGGAAAATGATATTATAAATTTTTGGGAAAAAAACTAAAAAAATTAAAATGACCATATTTTAATAATACCATCACATCCAAAAGATGCAACACTTTGGTCTTTTAATTCAATTATTCCAGTAATTGAATCACTATGTGCATTGTTAATTCTTTGAATACATTCATAATTATCACTTCTAAAAACAGAAATATTATTATCAACACCAGAAGCCAAAAAAACACCTTTGTTCTTAATAATACAAATTCCCCAACAAATAAAATTAACATAAATAATATGAATAATTTCTTTTTTTGAAATTGAAAAAATTTTCATTTTACCATCTTCTCCAGAACCAATAATAATTTTATCATCATCAATTCTTTTTAAAGAATTTCTTGCACACCAAATTTCTTTTAAATAAAATATTTTTTCAAAATTATTAAAATTCCAAATATAGACTCCATTAATTCCAGAAGATATTAAAATATTTTTATCTTCTAATAATAATATTGAATAAACTACATCTATACAATTTAATGTTATTAACAATTGATATTTATTATTATATTCTTCCCAAATTTTTATTTTATTGTCAATACCACAAGAAATTATTTTTCCAAATTGAAAATATATTACTTTATTTACTTGATCTTCATGTGCTTGAATAATATGTTTATATAATGTAAATTGAAATATATTATTTATTTTTTTTTTAATCCAAACCTTTATACTTTTATCATTTGAACATGATATAAAATTATTTTCATCTAAAATATTTATATCAATAATATCTTCTTCATGTGCATTTTCAATTGATTGAATTATTCCATAATTAATATTATCATATATTTTTATTGATAAATCATTTGATGATGAAATTAAATTTCCTGAAGGAAAAATAGATAATGCTCTTATCCAATCAGTATGTGAATATATATTATTTATTAATTTTAAATTACATCTTTTTAATTGAGTTTTTCGATTATCTAATTCTTTAATTTTTTTAATTTCTAATGAATTTTGTTTTTGTTTTTTTTCTATCTCCCCTATTTTTTTTTCTAAATTTTTATTTTCTTTTGTTAAATCTTCGATTTTTTTCTCTAAATTATCGTTTTTTTGTTGAAGTACCTCTATTTTATTAATTAAAAATTCAATATATTCTTTTGAAAATATTTCAATTTTATTTAAAATTAAGATTGAGTTATGTTTTTCTAAAGTTAATATTAAATTTACATATTGCAGTTTTTCTTTTATTACAAATTTTTCTTCTAAAATTAAACTTAAAATTATTTTAAATATTTCATTTATTGAACTTGTCTTAACAAATATTTTTAAAGATTTCAAAAAATCAAAATTAAAAGATGATTTGTAAATGTTGATGAAGTTATTTTTATAAACAGATAATTCAATGGAATTTGATTCTTTTGATATATGGAATATCCATTCTTTAACTTTTCTTTCTATTTTAAATTGATTCATTTTAAATTTTTTAAAATTTTTATTTAAAGTTTAATAAATTATTAATAACACATATCTAATAATTGTCTAATTACATATAAATTTATTTAAAGTAAAGTAAATAAAATATTATATTAAAATTTAATTCAATAAAAAAATAATAATGAAAATAAATTAAATTTATTAACCGAAAAATTGTATTCTTAATTACAGAAAAAAATATATATATCTAAAAAACATTTATTTATTTAAAATTCAATTTTTTTTGTGGTATTTATTATATTACCTTGAGTAGATTCATTATGTTCTTTTTCATCAAATTTATTTTTTTTATGTTTAATCATATAATCATAACCTTCTCTTTCTAATCCAAAGTCAGCTTCAAAAGTATAAGTGTAAGATAAAGCTTTTCTTTGTTCATTACTAAATAAATGTTTACCAATAATATTTAATTCATTTTGTGATTTTAAATAATGAACAATATCTAATAAGAATTGTATTTCTTTATAATTTTCATGTACTTGTTTAATTGTTTTTAAAGTATTTTTTTTACATATAAAATCACTAAAAAAACCAGGAACTTTAATTACTCTTAATTGAGGTTTTGGAATAAAAAGCATTTTTCTTCCTTTTCTTGTTTGTACTTTTCTAAATGACAAAAATCTTTTATTACCTTTATTACTTTCTTGAAGTTTAGAATTTTTTTCATTTTTTTCTCTTGTTGATGTGACTTTTGGTTTCTTTTTCTCATCATGAACAAAACTTATTTTTTCTCTTTTTATTAAATTTCCTTCTTTAATTGAACCTCCTTTTATCCTTTGCATTGATTCTTTTTTTCTTAAAGTTTTTCTTGGTCCTCTGTATAATAAAGATTTTGTTTTTTTAACATTTCCATATTCATTTAAAAAATAATTATCTTTTAAAACACTATTTTTCTCATTTGACATTAAATAACTATTTTTATTTACAGAATCTTTATTAAGTATAGAATTTTCATCATGTAAAATATTTGATTTACATTCTGATTTTTCTTCTAAAGTTCTCATTTTCTTTCTGTTATTGAAAAATATTTGATCTTTACTTATCATTCTATATTTTTGTTCCAGAATTTTTGAAGATGTATTAACTTCTATATTACTTAAATTAGAAAAAAGTGTTTCAATATTATTTTTTGCAAAATTATTTTTGGTTAGATTATATATTTTTCTTACTTCTTTTAATCTAATTTCACTTTCATCTAAATTAAAAAATTCTAATATATAATTTT